>BNJV01001399.1_pt1 | contig 20771 bp, 30 predicted proteins | sample 8540591 | NCBI WGS metagenome assembly BNJV01 (sample SAMD00202457, study PRJDB9452) | human saliva metagenome | host: Homo sapiens | reverse complement strand
TAGAGGGCTCGGCGACCCTCAGGGCGGGCGGCGATGTTGTAGGTATTCACTCCCAGTTCGTTCACCGCTTGCCCGATGAAGAGGAGGGGTGTGTCGATCCGATCATAGATCTCTTCTTTCTTTTCGTAGAGCAAGTTTTTGCTGAGTATCCTTTCCTTTCTTGGTTGGGTTTCTTCGGCTGCAAAGATACGGGTTTCTTGTGGGGTGGTGTTTACTGTGTGGCGCGTGGCTTGTTTCGCTGCTTGTTCTACGTAGAACGTGTGTGCGTCTTGGTGTTGTCCCCTGTAGGTGTCGGTGTGTTGTTGCTTGTGTTTCACGTGGGATGGAGAGCTGCGGTGAGAGGCTTTTTGCGCGTACCATTATATTGAGGCTGTTGCATAGAGCCTTGTCCTCTATTTAGAGTGCTGAGATATCGCGTGCCCAGCTCCCCGATATGCCCCTCCGAAGAGATATACAAGCCCTTCTCCCTATTGCGAGTATTTCTCTTATTCAGCGGAGGGAAAAAGTGCCATTCTCGCGAAGAAAAAAAGCGTCTTCACGTAGTGGTTTTCCTCTATCTATGCACGTAGATTTAAAGACCAAGTACGTAAATCCAAATATCCACGTATCTAGATATTAGAGCCACGTATGTAGCTCAAACTTATCTGCCACTCGTCCATAACTTTGTATCCCTATGCGGAGCGATAACCTAATAGAGGTCTTCACAAAGCTATATAGGGATCAGTCCAAAAGCTATATAGCTTTCTTCGTGCGAGGTGCTGTGTGTTTGATGGAATAACGTTATCTTTACGGACGTAAAGAATAATGACAAGATGAGGGGAAGAAACAGTATTTTCCGTCGGCTTTTTAGTTGAGCTTACGGGTAGCCCGTAAGCAGAGTCCGCTTCGCAGACTCTGCTTACGGGTACCCTGCAAGCAGAGTCCGCTTCGCAGACTCTGCTTATAATTTCTCTATCCCTCATCTGAATAGCCCTCACGCTATACGACCGATCCGATCGGTCGTATAGCGTGGGGCTATTGTTTTTCTTTGTTTTCGGGCCACTGTCCTCCAGCTTGAGGAGAGTGTGGAGAGGCTGCAGTAAGACGTTGGTGGCAGTATGAAGATGCTTTTATCGGACAGCGATATCATTGAGCGTTAAGTAGATAATGTGATTAAAATTAGTAGACAATGGCAAGACCTCCACAAGGGCGGACGAAGGTCCAAGGGGCGAATGCGCAGAAGAGAAAAAAACGCTGCAAGCAAAGCCCATTATAGTAGCATTATTAGTAGTTCTGATTGGTGTAGCAGGGTATTACTTGCTTGTGAAGGATTCCTCTAAGGCCGTATCGCCTGCTATTCCGACAGCTGCCAAGCAATATGCCCTCGATAAGGGCCTGTAAGGTATTCATCGAAAAACTCAGGTAGTATGGATGGCTATATGACTCCAGCCAATAGCCAGCTCAAAAAGTGATCTCAATGCCTTAGTGTCTGCGATCTCACTGGTACAAGATCCTGTCAATAAGAAGCCTCTGGTTGATACGGTTGAGCTAAACTATATCAATTCTCGAGCTATATCCATTCACGAGCCGATATCTGAGTTCACAGCTAATCTTAACGCTGCGTCATTCCAGCGTGGAGGAGGTGATCGATCATCTACCTCCCTGCAGGATATTCTTAATGACATACAAGAGCGGACGGCACCGGAGCGAGGTGTCCATCTTGGTATCTGATATGATCTTGGACTTGAAGACTGGGCAAAGCCCGGAGTCCGTATCGACGAACATCGAGGTTGCTCTTCGCCGACAGCTAAATAAGCGTCCAGAGTGGGCGATAGCCATCTGGCGGATGCTGTCAGACTTTGACGGTAAGTATTATCAGGAAGCAGGCTCTACTATACTTCAGGCAAAGCGCCCTTACTACATCTTCATTATGGGGGATAGAGATCAGCTCTATAGTCTCTTGGCAGATGGTCAACTGCCAGCTAATATGCCTCTATATGCTAATAGGTCTCATCAGATGATCCTGGAGCCTACAGAGACGCAATTGAGCTATGCGATCAGTCCCAATGCCGTCTTTGGTAGTATCACCCTCGATCGAAAGGAGAAAAATGTGATTGCAGAAGCCTCCCTCGGGTAAGGGGACGCAAAAAGAGCCCTCCTTATCCTTCGAGATAAAAGCTGCTTCGTCCTCATCTGTTGCAGCCAGGGTCTTATCTCATAGATGCCTCCAACTACCAGGTGAGCCCCCCGTGGATATCAGGTTACCAAGATTCGAGAAGGGGAAGATGGAAGCATCTACATCCGACTTGCAAGCTCATCGATCATAAAGGGTAATCTAATGGTCTCTGCTGCAGCAAATGCCAAACTGGGTAGCAGATGTACATGCAGAAGATAACATAGATATCCATCAACCTGGGGCCATTGACCAGACTTATGGGATCAAGTATATCCTAAGTGGTCTACAGCGCCCGTATGAAACTACCTCAAGGAGTTGTTCTCTCTGGGGCTAACGCTCAAATAAACTACTCTCTTTATCAACTATTCAACTATTCATAGAGCTTTATGGAAAGTATCTACCTCTTATTAGATCGTCTATATTGTACGCAACTACGAGATTATCTCTCTGGATATGACTGTCATACAGAGCTGTTCTCAGGGACAAATAGTTATACCCAGATTGGTTTACTCACAATCGGTCTTCAGCTCCTTGTCGCCTTCCTTTATTTTTCGACTCTTTGATCCCAGTGAGTCAAAGGGGCAAAATGGGGAATTACCTTGGGGTGCAGCTCCCCGGCATCTGCCGTGATAGCCTACTTTTGGGCGAGTAATGCGAGGCAAATGGACTTATCGGACAATGCCTGCTACGTGATGATCAGGGGAATTCCCTAATAACTGTATCCGACTTCCTTGGTCTGGGGATAAGCAATGCGATTATCGCAGCAGTCTTCTTCTTCCTCTTTGGTCTGGGGTTCCGATATCTGAGTGCTAATAATCGATATATCCCATTCTAAAGCTATGAATGAAGTATACATACTGGCTATAGGAGGATCGGGGGCACGTGTGCTGCGTAGCCCTGGTCATGTTGCTCGCTGCAGGTGTAGAGCCTAATGCCAAAAATCATCCCACTCATCATTGATCCAGATAGTGGTGCAGGCAATCTGAGCCAAACAATAGAGCTACTCAAGCTCTATACCCAGATCCGAGAAGAGGCACAAGTGGACAACGCTGATCCCTTGGTGACATTCTCCACGCCGATAGAGATGCTGCCTGGAGCTGGCTACCAAGTGCAGCTTGATCAAATCGCGGGAACGAAGTTTCGAGAGTATATTGATTTGGGAGTTGCGATGAGCAATTCGTCACAAGCACTTCTCCGCAGCCTCTTCTCCAAAGAGAACCTTGATTTGGAGATGACCATTGGGTTCAAAGGAAATCCCAATATTGGGAGTATTGTCTTAGGCCAATTCGAAGGGAGCGATGCCTATAAACGTTTCTTCAGTGAGCTACAAAAAGGAGACGTCACGAAGAAGAGTATTTTCATCATCAGCTCGATCTTTGGCGGAACGGGCGCTAGCGGCTTCCCTCTCTTTTGAAGAGCCTCCGGAGTAGCTCGACGATGGTCTCTAAAATGCGTATGGGGGCACTCTCTCTGCTTCCCTACTTCAATCTGGAGAATAATGCATCAAGTGCTATCGATAGTGCCACCTTCTACGCTAAGACGCGAGCAGCCTTGAGCTACTATACCGAGAATATCATCAAGAATGCAGACATTGATGACTTCTATTTCATAGGTGACAAGTCGCCCAATAGCTATAGTAATAGTGACGGAGGGCAGACTCAGCGTAATCAGGCTCATCTTGTAGAGCTGGCTGGAGCTCTAAGTATCATTCACTTTGCACGCTTGGGCTCCGAGCGACCTACTTCTTCGGTCGGGACTATGTATGAGTTCGGTCTTGAAAAGTCTACATCGGGTGATGCGATCGGGTTTAAAGCTCTTGGAGATGCGACGGAGCAGAGCTTGCTGTCCCCTTGACCTCACTCTACCTGATGCATCGCTTTCTCGAGGAAGCTGACATCTTTACGGATAAAGATCCTTGGCTCAAGGAAATTCAAGCTAATCCGGGAGATGGTAGCTTCATAGATGATATTAACCGATTCCTGGAGCTCTATAAGGAATGGCTACAGGAGTTAGGGGGACACAGTAGCCATGGCTTCAAGCCTTTTGAAATAGGCATCCAGATCGACAACCTTTTCAACTGTGTACTTGACTACCCTGTTCAGCCCAAGGGTTTCTTCAAGTCCATGATGGGCAAGACGGGACTTGCTCTATTTAGAGACAAGCTCAATAGGCTGGCCAAGGGGAATCAGCCTACTACCCTACGGTGCTCTTCTAAATATGCTCAGTCTGGCCAGTTATGATCTCTCTGAGACTGAGATCAAACTGCCTACCAACCCCCAATAAGCACATAGACAAACAATGATACTTAGAGTACACTCTGACCAGAACTCAGATAACAGCAATAAGGATGGATGGGCGTCTACTTCTACTCTGACGGAAGAACAGATAGCTACCATCATCGATCCAGCTGGTGGAGATCCGAAGCTTGATGTAACCTCCATCCCGAGTCCTTGGGGGCGCTGGGACCTCATTCGTACTGCGTTTCGTAATGTCACCTCAACGGGAGAGTTTGACAAGAACAAGCTTGATCACAAGCTGATTTCCGATACGTTAGATGTTGCCCAAATCTTCTTCCACATAGATCGACTAAAGAAGCAAGGGGTCGTTGAGGTGCTTTGCTGGAATAGAGAGAAGGAGTTAGAGCTTCTTCGGGAGTCTGACCTCCCGGTCACCAGATCTTAGACAAGGCACTTGATAAGTATTTGGCTCAAGATGCGCAGAGCTTTAACTTTGATAGGCTCTCTTCGATCGCGCTTCTGCTGGTTGTTGATCCCAAGACGGGCGAAAAAAACGATTGTCGGATCAACATCTTCGGTCACGCTCTTTAGTGTCGCTCCCGGAGATCTTAGCCATCTTAGTCCGTTCCTGAACTTTGGGACAGATCGCCTCTTCGATAAAGAGCTCTGTCCTCTACATAAGCGAGAGGAAGCCTTCATCATCTGGCTATACGCACTGCAGTCGGGCTACGCCTACTTCAGCCGCTACTTCAAGGAGATTGATGAATACCTCAATGCAACCAAGTCGCTCCTTCCTCCAAGCATCCAACAGCAGATCAATGCGCTGACATCTGAAAGTCTGCAGAAGGACTATGACCCACAGGGAGTATATGCCAGGCTCTCCCATATCCATACTGGATGACTTCAACTTGTTTACAAGTAAGGGGATGAGTGTCGAAAAGATTAGCGAGAAGTCTGACTTTTTGCATCCGACCACTACGCAAGGATCGGGAGTTCCTTCCGGAGCGTCTCCCGTTGGTCCTTCCTGACAATGCCGGCTATGCGAGCCTCTACTATATCGTAGATCGCTGGGATACTGAAACGGAAGTGCCTACCTGCGATCCGCTTCCCCTAAATCAAAGACGCCTACCAGGGAGTGGGGAGCTCTATCCTTACCTCTCTATCGGGGACTTCCCTCGAAGACACCATTGTCACGCTCTATAACGAGATCAGGGAGGACTGTTTCTATCCTGGAGAGCGTACTCTTAGCCTCAAGAATGCAAAGCTGGGCTGTATGCTTTCCCTGAAGCCTCGCTTCTTTGACTATTTCAGCACCGATGACCTGGTCAACTATAAGATGCTCGAAATGGATCTTAAGGGAGAGGATATCATCGTGAAGCTTTCTATTCCGATCAAGGGGGGGAAGATGGTCTATGAGCGTACTTATAGCGAGGTGACAGAGGACGCTGCAATCGGAGCTAATAAGCCTGCCTACTGTAGAAAAAAAGGTATAAGTTTGAGCTGGGAATGATTCCGACCAAGCGACATCAATACCTATGCTATGTCGCAGCGAAGAGCCTTACACCCTCTCTGGACGCTTTCGTGGCATCAGGAGATTTAGTCGCTCCGTCCTACTCTTCAATTCAGGACATTGGGGAGCGAGAGATCTACTCTCAGGAGTATACCCAGCACTTGGAGGTTCTTCGGGTGACTCTCAGTGGAGTCTCTGGGATCCTCATACCGATTCCTCGGAAGCCCTATACTCGTCAAGCCTCTGTCCTATCCTATGCGGTGGACTTGGGTACTACAAACACGGTGGTTGCCTGCAAGGAAGATGATGGGAATCCAGCACTGCTCTCTTGGAAGGATGCAGAAGTACTACGTATGCTCACAGACTTCCAGCAAAGCTATGAAGGAAAGCTGCTCATCGAGAGTCGCCTAACCTTGCCTTACATCGGAGGAACTGGGCACTCTGATATTGATCCTGGGAAGTTCCCATTCCGTACAGCTCTACGTGTAAATCAGGATGACAGAGGGTATCATGGTCCCTTCTCTAACTCGGCTCCAGATTTTACCTATCTGCGCTTTGTATCGAGTGGAGCTGGGGTCGCCTCTGATACGAAACTGGATATCAAATGGGAAGGTGTCAATGACTATTCCCTCCACTCTTATATCCACTCGCTTTGTGTCCTTATCTCAGCGCATGCAGAACTCAGAGGAGCGCCTATGCTCAGACTCTCTTGGTCCTATCCGAGCAGTATGAATAGTCAAGACCGTAAGCGTCTCTCCAAACTCTGGGAGGATACCGTCAATGAATACCTCAAGTTCCGGGAGAACGAAAAGTCGAACTCATTTCAGAAAATGAAGCCGTAGCCCCCTACCTGTATTACTATCGTACTGCTGGAATACAAGGACGTACGGTCTCTATGGATATTGGTGGCGGCACTGTAGATATTCTTCTTACAGGATATACTGAAGGCGAACCAATGTATCTCAGTTCCTGCCGACTCGGGGCTAATACGCTATTGCGAGAGCCTTATAATAAGCAGACTCTGGGCTCAGGATTCAGTAACTATCTACGAGACTATGTGGATGATGTGCTGAAATCTGGTAAAGTCGGTGATCCTAAGGCAAAAGGTCATTTAGAAACGTTGCTGATATGGATGCAGGATAATGTCGAAAGAGGTAAGACGATAGAAGCCGTAGAGATGTTCTTTGCTCTTGCTCAATTTGTATCAAAGCAGGATTACCGTAAAGCTCTGAATCTTGACCTTGCAGAGATCTTAACGGATGAGAATATCCCTCAATCCAATCTGCGTAGCATAGTTCTCCTCTACTTCGTCTCTCTAATTTACTATACGGCCTTACTCGTGAAGGATGCTGGACTTCCCCTTCCCGATAGCTTCGTGTTTAGTGGCAATGGCTCACGTATGCTACGGGTCATCGGTGATGATGGGTTGCTCTCTAAAATAACCACCGAGATCTTCAAGGTGGTTATTGGGGGAGATGCAGCACACCTGAGCCAGAGCATAGGTGTGATGTATAGTGAAGAGCCCAAGTTAGCGACGACCTATGGGATGCTGTATAGAGAAGGCTCAAAGAGGGAATCGCCAGAATCTCTCCTTTCTGTCCATCAAGGGAAACTACTCCGTGGAGACGATGTCCCTGCGGCTCGGGATGCAGATGAGCGTAGTGCTCATCAGGAGGATTATCTCGCCAAGACGCTCGAAGATGTGGCCAGTCTGGCTAACCTATTTAAGCATGTCACAACGAAACTAAGACTGGTCAAGGAGTATGGATACACGGATATCAGCATCAAGTTTATTCTCCAGGAGCTGGAAGATGTAAAAGAGAATGAAACTCTCATTCGAGGGCGGCTCTTCTTCCAGCTGGAGAAAGAAAAAGAAATCGCAGAAGGCTTGCTACCGATGTTCGTCTCGTTACGCATTCCTCAGATTAGTCTTTTCTATGCATAAGCATCTGAAATCGGCAAAAAGTCGGAGAGTAACAAATAACCGAAGATATATATGAACCGATCTGAACAAATTCAAGGGAAGCTTAAGGTCATAAGCGAGCTTGAAGTCCTACTTTATCCCCTTCTACTCGAAAGGGATAAGGAGGGAACTTTATCAATCCTGTCAGAAGTTCAAGAGCGACTAAAAGGAGCTGATAGGCGAGATAGAGAAGCTTTTGCAGGCAAAAGAAAACGACCACGATATCATTCAAAAGGCACTGCGTTACGTTGAATGCGATCCTTCACCTCGAGGAAATAAGCTAGATGATGACGATCATGAGGTTGAATCCTCCAGTATCCCCCATGATGAGCCTCCAGGGGATACCCCTGTTATGGGGATGTCTCTGCCTCCAGAGGTCTTTTACATCAGGTATCAAGACATTAAATCTAAGGCTGGACACTATATGAGTAAGCCCGATAGTGAAACTCAATTTCAGATCGCAGTTTCTCAAAGTGATCCTTCTTTGGGTATTCTTCAGTTCCGCGATGGTTTAGATGAGTTCACGAAGGGGAGATTCAAGGTGATATGAGTCATCCGTTGATTAGGAGAGAGAGCAGTTGGGGGGGCGAGGGTTGCTCACAAGGCACTCTTGAAGATGGGACGGTTAGCTTAACCCGTGAAAGTGAGCACTGGAGTCTCATCACTCCTATCAAAATCAAATAATAGGAGGGGCATCTCTGCACTCATCTCAGCATCGTATCCTCCATACTTAACTTACACTTGATATATGGCGAAACCGAGTAGAGACACTCGGATGCGAATCTCACAACGTAAGGCGAGTCGTAGCCGACGAAAGGGGAATATCCTGCAGTGGTTACTCCTTGGCATAGCTTTACTTGTGGCTCTATGGATTCTACTCTCTGGTGGACGTAAGTCTGAGAGGCGCACGTCCTCTTGGATTTTCACCCCTGAGATATTACTACGCACTAGACTATCATAACTCTTTATATCCATCTTTATGGCTTGGTTAGTACCCGAGAATAAGCTGGATGCACAGCAACGCCTCTTCCTGGACTCAGAAGCGATCTTCAAACAGAATGTCTGGATCAAGGGCTTTGCTGGATCTGGCAAGTCAATCCTCATCCTCTATAGCGTCAAGAAGATACTTGCACGTAATCCTGAGGCAAAGCTTTTGCTTGTCGTCTTCACCCACGCGCTCATCAATATGTTCAAAGCAGCATTTGAGGAGATGGGGCTTAAGGTGCAGGTGGAGACCTACTATGCGTTCATGAAGGAGCCAACTCACTACGACTATATCCTATGTGATGAAGTCCAAGATCTGACCGAGCGCGTCATCGTAGCCTTAGAGCTACATGCCGACCGTGTGATTGTCGCTGGTGATGCTAACCAATCGATTTATCTACGTGATCCCCGATGGGGCGAACCTACGATTGATAAAAACTTCTTGAGCGATAGAGACTATCAAGAACAAGAGCTTACGATCATCCATCGCTTGCCTAAGTCACTGATTGAGGTCGTCAACCACTTTATGCCCGATATGCATATCTTCTCGGCAAAGCTCGATATGACGAAGCCTGACGCACAGGTCCGCGTATGCAAAGCTGAGCGCGTGGAGGATGAGATCCGCTATCTGCTCGATCGTGCGCAGAAGGCGATACAAGGAGGCTATACGGTAGCCGTGCTATTGCCTACTCAGGATCTTATGGTACTATTTGTTAACTGGGTCCTTTACTGTATGGGGAGACAACAGTGGGATCCACCCCAGCGAAATCGCTGGGGGAAGTATGACTTCTTTCAGTTAAATTGGTGTCTCTCTAATGCAGGAATCCCCCTGCAATGTATCGTGAATGGAGATGGTACCTTCTCCTCAAGTCGCCCTCAGGTAAATGTGATGACCTATCATAGTAGTAAGGGACTTGATTTTGATAACGTATTCATACCCTTTGCCTCGGAGGGCATACCTATCTTTGGTTCGGATGAAGAGCTGTCTCGCCGTCTCTTTATGGTGGCGATGACACGTACGCGATCCAACCTTTGTATCACTTACACGGGTACTCCTTATGAGGAGCTCAATAGCTTCCAGTATCTGTGTACGATGGTAGAGATCGAGAACTCTGAAACGGCTGCTAATCAGCAGAAAGGAGGCAATAAGTGGGGGATATAGTTCAGACCTCTGAGTATATCGCTGTCATACGCAGAGCAGAGTTCGTCGACCTATTCAAGTATGGCTACCTTTTCCTCCCACATAGTGTGCGGCTTGATCGACCTATGCGGGCAGGGAGAGGGCGCGATACATTCGATGAACTTGTACGCTGGATGCCTACCTATGAGTATAGCTTTGAGTACCTCCTTATTCGCTTCCTCGATAGCGATGAGGATATCCTGGTGCGCACAGTCCATATCGAGCAGGTAATGGCTGTCTATACGTTTGATGAGCGAGCACAGCATGAACTATCCATCTCCTTTGATCCTCGTATTAAGATCCAGGTGTCGGTATGGGCGGAGTGGTTCAGTGAGAAGTGGAAACAATCCTTCCGTCAGCAATGCGAACTGGGTGTAGTCGCTGTCTGGAGCCTTTTTGGTCTCTCTGATGAAGACAAGAGGGTCTGCGAAGAGACTATTAGTAAAGAGGTCAAAGATCAGATCTTTGAGCTCATCTTTTCTGGGCGTAGGCCTAAAGGCGAGCTTCCAGCTTGGGTATATCTCTTTCTGTATGAGCGACACGCTTTTTACCCTAAAGACAAGAATAAGGGATACTTCCTGGACTATATACACATATACCTGAGTGTCCTCGAAGGGAAGGAGCAAGACATTGACGTAAGGGACACAACAATAGAAGCTGTAACTCTCTTGGAGGGTGCTAAATCTGATACGTTTTCGGCTCTGCAGGATTCAATAGCCAGCTCTACTCTTCATGTTAAAGCTAACGAGAAGGCTCCCTACTTTTCATGACACAGCTCCGCTTTTTCTCTATCTAAAAAGTCGCTGTGTCGAAGGTTTTGATCAAACGCTTTTAGAGGCTAAAACCAAGGCGGCGTTGATGAATGAACCTTATAAGAGATTAGCATTATATCTCCTGGGACTGGCACTGGGGTACGATAAGGTTTTACGACGTATATTATGATAAACTACCTTTACCCATCTTCAGCGATAAGCCCAAGTTACCGGCGACGTTGAAGAAGCGAGTGTGTACCCCTCTACTCAGTCTCAAATATCTGCTAAGAGGCGGATAGACCCTAAGCCAGAGGCCAACACGCCGAGGATGACTCCTTTAGCCTCTCAACCGATTGCTTGGATGAAGCCTAAGGATGAGAGACTGAGAGCCAATATAACTATTCATCCCGTATGTACCGATGAAGAGAAGAGACAGTTAGAAGAATCCGAAGGATATACCTGCCTAACAAAAAGGCAGTTCAACTGCAGATGTGTTCAGACAGCCTTAATACAATACGGGCGTAAGGCTATAGACGAAGGGGAGCGTTTGTTTCCGTGGTTAAGAAACATAAAGGTAAGCAAGATATTAATTCTCCAGACTATCCTCTATTCGAAGAATCATGAAGCCATTCAACTATCAGCAGCGAGTCGCAGTCTTGCGTATTTTACGAGATATTATCTACGCAGATGGACGTGTAGACATTCGCGAGACAGAGCTATTCGAAAAAGCTCAAGCAGGAGCTATGTATCACAGCGCAACTCCAAGAAGACGTACAGAATCGGTCTGCCTTATTAGCTCTGTATCAGGTGCGTTCTTTAGAGTTAGAGCAAAAACGCTATTTGGTGGAGCTAATGCGTTCGATGATCGTGGTCGATGAGGATATTGATTCCCATGAAGTCGTTGTCTATGATCTCGTCTGTGATGTTATCGGAAGTGAACGTCTACCTCTCCGGACGTGGTTGGATATAAAGGAGGAGGAGGCCGCTTCCAACCACTCACTATAGGGTACACACTCTTTCTTAATGCAAACTATTGCTGTCCGCTAAATCTTTATCCTCGCACCACCACGCAGCTGAAGGATAAAGTATACTTATAAGCGTTTTATTGGGCAGCAAATTAAAAGTAGCGACTACGCCCCGATCTATGTCGGGGCGTAGTCGCTACTTTTTCCCCTGCTGGTTCGCTTCGCTGCTTACTCGCGTGCCTTGCTGTCGATCCAGATGGTCACGGGCCCGTCGTTCGTTAGAGATACCTGCATATCGGCGCCGAAGCGACCCGTACCGATGGAGCGTCCGAGTCGCTCCTCAAGAGCGCGAACGACCTCGTCGTAGAGGGTTCGGCAATCTCGGGGCGGGCGGCACGGATGTAGGATGGGCGGTTGCCCTTCTTCGTCTCGGCCATGAGGGTGAACTGCGAGACAGCGATGATGTCCCCGCCGACGTCGAGGATGCTGCGGTTCATCACCCCGTCTTCGTCGTCGAAGATACGCAGCTGTGTGGCCTTTTTTTCACGAGGTACTCGATGTCCTCTGCGGTGTCTTCGGGGGAGATACCGATGAGGATGAGCATGCCGAGGCCGTGGCTCTCGGCCACAGCTATTCCGTCGATGTGGACGGCTGCGGAGCGGGTGCGTTGGATGAGGAAGCGCATGGATATGAGTGGGTTATCCTTCGGGGTGGAAGGCGGTGTAGATGATGCGGGCCTTGGCGGGGCCGATGACGGTGGTGAGGTCATCGAGGCTTGCGGCAGCGATGGCTTGCACGCTGCGGAAGGCCGTGAGGAGCTCGTCCTTCGTCTTCGGGCCGATGCCCTTGATGTAGTCGAGGCGCGAGGAGAGCTGGCTCTTACTGCGCTTGTCGCGGTGGAACGTGATGGCGAAGCGGTGCACCTCCGCCTGGATCTGCTCGAGGAGACGGAAGGTCGGGCTGTGGTGACGCACGGGGATCTCGTCGAGGGTGTCCGTGCCGAAGAGGAGCCCTGCCGTACGGTGGCGGTCGTCCTTCACCAGCCCTGCTACAGGGATGGAGAGGCCCAGCTCGGCGAGGGCTTCGCGTATGGCGCCTATCTGCCCCTTACCTCCGTCGGCGAGGATGAGGTCGGGGAGACCTTCGCCTCCCTGCCTCTTCGCTCAGGCGGCGGTAGCGGCGTGTGACGACTTCGCGCATCGAGGCGTAGTCGTCGGGTCCTTCGACCGAACGGATGTTGAACTTCCTATAGTCCTTCTTCGATGGGCGCCCACGCTTGAAAAACGACGCAGGCGGCTACGGGATCGGAGCCTTGGATATTCGAGTTGTCGAAGCACTTTCGATATGTAGGGGGAGCTTGTCCAGATGCAGGAGGTCCTTCAGCTCGGTGACGATCTGCATCAGGCGCTGGTCGGGGTTAAGCCGCTCGGCACGCTTGTACTTGTCGATCTTGTACTGGCGGACGTTGCGCTCGGAGAGCTCGAGGAGCTTCTTCTTGTCGCCACGCTGGGGGATGGTGATCGTCACGCTGGCATCGTCCCTGCCACCCGGGGTCGAAGGGCAGGATCAGCTCCTTGGCGCGTGAGGCGAAGCGCTGGCGTAGCTCGGTGATGGCGCTGGCGAAGAGCTCTTCGCGCGTCTCGCCTTCGATGAGACTACGGTACTCGATGGTATAGACCTGCGTGACCATCCCTTGGGTGAGGTGCATGAAGTTCACGTAGGTCGCGCCGTCTTCGTCCTCGTCGAAGCTGAAGACGTCGACGTTGTGGATGTGGTGCGGGGCGACGGTGTGCTTGACCTGATAGTTCTCGAGGTACTGAAGGCGCTCCTTGTAGATCTGCGCTTCCTCGAAGCGAAGCTCCTCGCTGAGGCGAAGCATCTCCTCACGATAGAGGTCGATGACGTCACGGAGGTTCCCACGCAGGAGGCTCGTGATCTCGCGGATGTTGTGCGCGTAGTCCTCGGCAGTCTGGTAGCCGACACAGGGCGCCTTGCACTTCTTCATGTGGTACTCAAGGCAGACCTTGTACTTGCCCCGGGCGATCTTGTGCGGGGAGAGGTCAAGGTCGCAGGTGCGGATCGGGTAGAGGTCGCGCACCATAGCTACGGCGGCGTGTGCCATACCGACGTTGGGGTATGGGCCGAAGCGCACAGAGCCATCGTGGGCGGGGCGGCGCTCAACGCGGACGCGGGGGAAGGGCTCATGGCGGATGACGACCTCGGGATAGGTCTTGTCGTCCTTGAGAAGGATGTTGTAGCGGGGCTGATGCTCCTTGATGAGGGAGTTCTCGAGGATAAGGGCCTCAGCTTCGGAGCCCACGACGACGTACTCGATACCGCGGATCTGGCGCACCAGAAGGCGGGTCTTCGAGCTGGGTACGTCGCGCTGGAAGTAGCTACTGACGCGGCGACGCAGGTTCTTCGCCTTCCCGACGTAGATGATCGTGCCCTCTTGGCCGATGTACTTATAGCAGCCGGGGGCTTCGGGGAGCGTAGGGAGGATCTTGCGTATTTCGTCGAGCGTCATCGTGTCTTATCTGAGGGAGGTGGGGCAAAGTCGCCCCTATTACAACAAAGATACGGGAAAGATGGTGCGCTCCCGCTTCCGCCCGAGCCGTTGGCTCGCAAAGCGGCTACTTCATAGGCTGCTCGTAGCCCAACTCTTTCCGCTTCCTCTCATACAGCTCTTGTACAGAATTATAGTCAGTTTCCTGACTATCAATATGCGATGGATCTACCAAGAAGCGGAATCCATATTTAGGCTCCAGTAGGTCTACATAATAGATTCCAGTTCCATCAGCTCGCGTTCTGATTTCCACTGATCCAACTTGATCCTTGTAATGATTTCTCCAATCCATAACCCCATCAGTCCACACGCTATAGTTCGTATCGTCATAATGCTTCCCCTCCTCAAAATCTAAAGTAAGCTGCTTTGTGCGAAGGTAATAAGACACCTTGTAATGAGAGTATCGCAGTAGGGAGTCTAAAGCTACGTCTCTCCAGAATATCTCCTCTATCTGTTTTCGTCTATTGCTAAGTAAAAGCGGCGCTTCTTTGAGAAGCACAACTTGTACCTTTGTCGTGCCACCATATATGAATACACCCTGCTTCAGCGTATCGTGTTCATTGGATGGCGTGAAGATATCTAATCTAAAGAGATAGACAAGACCCGCTATAAGTGCAACTGCTATATAGAGTCTTGATTTGAGTTTGCCCCTGCACATACTAGTCCTAATAAAAGCCTTTGAAGAGGATAAGATGGGTTGTATCAATTCTGAGAAAGCTCCTCATTTGCTCCATCCCGATTATACTAATCACAAGGCGAAGCAAATATTCATCTGTCAAATAGAGCAAGTCCCCTGTTTCCAAAGCCTTATTCTATCAGCAAGCGAATATACCAACCATCTCCCAGTGATTTCATTTTTGCATCTGAATTGTGATCCTTATAATATTCCTCTCTCAGGGTATATGACTGAGGGATTGTGTCACCATAAACTTCCTGAAATGGGTGCATATAAACATATTCTAAATCTGTACTGGAAAGCACCGTTCCCCCAGAAAAATAAGTAATGAAGACCATCCCATCATATACTGCGATCGACTTGCAATCAGCTTCTTTAAGCAGTTCTTGAATCATTCGATCAGATTTATACTCTGAGGTAACTAGTGCCAAGTCTTTGATTCGATCAAACAACTCTTTGTGTTGCTTAAAGTGCTCTATAGCCTCCTGATCACTTGGCTGATCTTTGCTGGTTGCACCCAGCAAGAAGTAAAAAAAGAGAAGAAAGAGTAGTACTAATGATTGTCGCATTTCTTTTGGGGTGATGATGGGGGCTCCCGCACGAGCCGTCGGCTCACGAAGTAGCTACTTCGTAGGCTGCTCGTAGCGGTCGATGTCTCGCTGGAGGTGCTCGCGGAAGGCGGGGAACTCCTTGTCGGTGTACTCGAGGATGCGCTCCCGCGCCAGCTGAGGGATGCGGTCCAGACGAATAAGCTGGTCGTATTCACCGAACTTCGGATAGTCCACCCAAAGCTTCTCCAGCTCCTCCGCAGAGATCGGGGGATGCTGCGTACGGATCACCTCATAGGTCCCATCATACTCCTTCCCTTGGAGGATGACAGACAAACAGCCTCCTTCGTGGGTATATGTGAAGTCTGTACGTCGCATCTTCTCTGTCGTCCCAGGATAGCATTCGAATAAGAAGATGGCCTTCAGGAAGAGCTTCCCCTTATGCTCACTATCAGATCTATATTGGAAGGTCAGGAAATCGGCATAGTTGTCTTGTAAGAAGTCGAGCCCGAAGTACCCGACGTTGGACTCCATCGCGCAGTAGGGGCTACCATCATCGTTAAGGATCGTAGCGAAGTGAACTTCCTGCCTCTCGTGGGCTTCGCGAGAAGCCAGCTCCAGCAACCCCTCCTTCTTCTTACGACGCGAGTAGCGCGTCTTGTTGTAGCGATCCAGATTATACAAAGAATCCTCTTCACTTTGTAAGCACTCATAGGGAGCGTTCCAAGCTCTTAATGTCAGTTTCATTTCTTTATTCTATATATCGTTCCTTCGGTATCTCTAATCTTGATCTTCTCCTTCGCTGCATAGCGTAATACGTTCTCGGGTACTGGCTCCTCTTGCACAGGCACCTCAAGGATCATCTGGCCACGAAGGGTTTTCCCCCCATTCTCTTCAAAGATCCCAGCATTAGCTCCCCACTCTATTAGAGGGAACATCTGCGATCACCGACCCTGGCGAGTATTTTTTTCTGACAGCTCTTTCAGGTAGCCGATCGCTGTCTTTTCGGAGATTTCACTACGCTGGGTACGCCCGCAACAAACACCTTTTTCGACTAAAGAATCATAGATGTTCTTTCTTTATTCTAATAAGGTTACTTCCGAATGAATATCCGTAGGCCTTAATAAAGAATAATCGAGCATAAATTGTATAACTCGGCAACTCACCCGGAATAATAGCGACGTAAGTAAATTCCCCAAATGCAGCCTCCCTTCTTATAACACTACTACAATCCAATACGACGTTGTCAATCAAAATATTGTCTTTAAAATACTTCGAATAAGGCAATGAGTCGGCAGCCTCCCTTCCCAACAACCGCAAGTAAGAAGAGCCATCAAATTCCTCCAAGGGAATATCGCTTTTTAGGAATATATAAGTCTCATTTTTTGAGCGGTCAAACCATATGGTCTCAAATTCCAAAGTAGGAGCATCAAGGAGATTAAAGTATAATCTAAAAGATGTAAAACACCATAGATAGAATCCTACAAGAGCCACAAAGAGGATCACTACAGTTATAGTAATCGCCTTACAAACGAACTGCATTCTCATATAAGTTACCTTGAATTAAATATAGTGGTACGGGGTGCAAACCTATAGTGGTTCACGCGTCAACCAATAGTGGTCGGTGGTAGTAACCAATAGTGGTTCGCGCCTCGACCAATAGTGGTCGGTGGTAGTAACCTATAGTGGTTCGCGCATTGACCAATACAGGTCGCCCTCAATGACCTATATAGGTCGCTACTACCTCCCCACGATGGGGGTGGGGGTACAAGTGGCGGAGGCGGTTGCCTCGCTCTGCGGTCGCACCTGCGCCTTTAGCCGCCATTGCTTTTGGTAGATATGCAGGGTATCGCTGTTGTCCAAGACGTAGATCTTGTTTCCAGCGTAGTACACGGGGCGGGTAATGACCAGATGAAGGCCCTTTTGTTCTTTTTCTCTTTTGGGGGTGACTTCATCCGTCCACAGTAACTTACGAGCCTTTAGGGTCGAAGACGCCAGCCCACCCCTGTACCATAAGATTCGTAGGGGCGCTCAGCAATGAATGTAAAGTAGTCCCTTGGAGTCGTGCGGCATCGAAATACTCGAAAGCCCCGATCCCTTGCGGATCAACCTCCGAAAAAGAATAGCCCTCGATGATCTTGGCTGTAGCGGCATCAAGGATCTGCACCCCCAAAAATTGCTGATTAATACGATGGTTTTTCAGCTTCACGAAAGAAGCACCACCCCAAGCTATCTAAAATGATGTAGTTGGAATGATCTTCATCAAACCAGCCCCCGGAGAACTGATGCACGGGCTTACCCTGTCTTCAGATCCAGAGCTATAAGTCGGTACCAACGGATGCAGATCCAGAGCAGACCTTGTGCTATCCCCAGTACCTTATCAAGATCATCAGGTTCACCGCTACGAGGACACAAAGGGGTAAATTGAATGTCCACAGCACCTCGCCAGAGTAGTCCAAACGGCAAAATTCCCCTTTAAAGCGAGTGTAACCGATGACAATACCATCCACTTCATACAGCCAGTAAGAAACATCTTGAGCCAAGAGCTTCATTCCATTTTGTGGAGATAATATATTCCAGTAATCTTCTCCCGTTTTTATGGTCAAAATGATTCATTCCAATATAGGCGCTTTCTCTCAAGAAGGTGGGTATCCCTCTCAAATACCTTGAGCAGAGTGTGCCCCGAATAGAGCTCAAAGCGCCCACAGCCATACCACACATAGACGTATTCACCAACAGAAACGATATCGAGAGCAGGCTCCTCTTTCTCAAGCAAGACACCATCAATATGGAGGTAGCCATGCCCATTCTCCTTATAGGAATAGTCTCCCGTGACGGGGTTAAGACCCTGCACATTTCTTTGATTTGGGCAATCTCTTTTGTAGGCTATCATTGTCGTCTGAATAAGCTATTTCCTTTTGGGGGATGATGGGGGAGTTCGCTATCAAAGTTAGCCCTTTCGGCGGGGAGTACGGCGGGGGCGCTATGGGAGGGGAGGATGCGGGCTTGCAGAAGGGGGTGGTGTGAACCTATATTGGTCGGCAGGCTGACCTATATAGGTCGTCATCGCGACCTATATAGCTTCGTCGTCGGAGCAATATAGGTCAGCCCGCCGACCAATATAGGTTGCTTTTCCCTCCTTGTAGTAGGGTGGTGGTGCAAGCGGCGTCTATCGTAAATATAGCTATAGCGAAAAAGCTACCACGACAAGAAGAGGAGAGGGATATGCGAACCAGTACTGGTCGCCGACGTGACCAGTACTGGTAACAGATATCAACCACTACTACTTCGCGTTGCGACCAGTACTGGTCAGCCGAGTGACCAGTACTGGTTACTTTCCCCTCCTTGTGCGGGTGTGCGGTATAGGGGTTGTAGTACAGTGCGTTGTGGTGTGCTCGCTCGTAGTGCCTTTTCCCAGCCGAGAAAAAGAAATCTCCCCGAGGTGGGATCGTCGGCTTGGTGTGAGGTGGAGGCTACTCCAGCTCGATGGGATTGAAGGGGATCGTCCAAGAGAGTGTTTCGGCAGCCGTCAGGAACTTCCCCTGCGCATCCCGTGGAGATACCCGCTGGCCATTGGCCTCAAAGGTCTGAATCGGATGCTTGTGGAGCCGCTGATAGTAGTCCCTGAACTGTGCACGACTGACCGACTTCACCAAGCGAATCTTCCACTCCACGATGTCCGCACTACGCTGACATAGGGCGTCGAGTACGAAGTGATGCGTTCCATCCATGCTGTGCAGCTCGAGGATCAGCCCAGGGAGGCCGCCAAAGAAGTTCGGGCCAGCGGAGATTGGGATGCTGGGAGTAAACCAAGCTTCGTAGCTTCTCCCACGGAACTGGCACGTGGCACGCTGTGCCTCGTAGCCAGAGATGACCTTCTTCTCACCTGTCAGCGTCCATGAGAACGTCGGGGTGTCGGTGTACTTCAGCGTGGGGCCTGAGAGAGGCGTCCTGTAGTAGACCTGCGTCGTACCATTGGTCAGATCACGGTAGTAGCAGAAGGGAGACAGACCTTCATCTGGTATTCTTACCGGGCGTATTTATTGGCATCATGAGTAAGAGCAGAGTCTGCCTGCCAGAGTCTGTAGCTGTAGGACTTGACAAGCGCCTTGCCCAGCTCCACGCGGATGATGTCTTCTTGGAAGTCTTTACTCTCGGCAGGTGTCTTGTGGCGGTAGGTGTAGTCCACGAAGTACTCGGACTTCCCGAGGATCTTCCCTGCTTGCAGGCGCATCTGTATAGTAGGGAACTGTGCGAGCAGGCCGAGGGGGCTGATGCTTACGAAGGTGAGTAAGAGGAGAAAGAGGTTTCGCATAAGGCAGTCTGATATGATGTGTCATCCCATCAGCTACTCCAGCTCGATGGGGTTGTAGTAGAAGGTCGGGTCTTTGATTTGGATGCCTGCGCGAGGGAAAGATGTCGTGAGCGTCTGCACGATATCGGCATGCATGCGCCTACATAGATCACGGACTTGGCTCCGATCTGTGCGCTTGTAGTTGTCTTTATACTTGACGATGGGCAAGGCCTTGGGGAGCTGTGAGATGCTTGTTGCCTCGAAGATGTACTCCCTCTTGGCATCATAAGCCTCCAAGATCAGGCCAGGAGCGCCACCCAAGAGCCACGGGCCATTGGAGATGGGGATATCCGTCGCTACCCAAGCGGTATAGTCACGGCCTCGGAAGCGTGCCGTCGCCTTCTGACAAGAATAGCCTAGTACGTCCTTGCGCTCATCGGTGAGTGTCCATGACTGGGGGTGTAGCTCATCAGAGTAGATGAGGGTATATCGGTAGGAGTAGATGAAGAGCCTAAAGGTAAGCTCGCTATAGGGCTTGGTGCCGCTCAGGTACTTATAGACCTCCATACCTCCCATTCCCCGCGCCTCGATACCAGGTCCAGCCTCTTGGCTCTCTGCTGCAATAAGCTCCTGCTGGTTGTCCAGGACGCAGACGTGTCCGAACTTGAGATCTTCCGCCCGACGAGGAGGTACATCTCGTTCGTCACCTTGTCGTGCTTCTTCGGGTCGAGGAGGCAGGTCGTCTTGTAGTCGATGCGATAGTTCGCTGAGTCCAGGACGGTGTATTTCCTGATATCGAAGGGGTGTATACTGCCGATAGGACTCTGAGCACGGGAGGAGAGACTTAGTCCGAGGCTCAGTAATAGTGCGTAGAGCGCCATTGACTTCATAGAGATGGTGTCCTTCATGCGTCTGTGGGATCTTGCTATGCGTATCAGAAC
>BNJV01002109.1_pt1 | contig 20774 bp, 30 predicted proteins | sample 8540591 | NCBI WGS metagenome assembly BNJV01 (sample SAMD00202457, study PRJDB9452) | human saliva metagenome | host: Homo sapiens | reverse complement strand
GGAAGCTATCAACAAAGCCCTCGGTCGCCAATTCTCCGGCCGCTTCATTGACGGACTTGATAAGACCTTCCGGCGAGCAAATTAAGCTCGTCTTTGGAATCTTATCCCAGCGAAGCTCCCCGACGATTGCAACGGACATTTGATTAGAATGCTCGCGATAGACCAAGGTAGAGAGAAGATTGTAGGCCGGTGACAGTCGGCATTCGGATAAATCAGCTGTGTACAAGAGTCCCAGATTTTTGATGTGATTGTCCGTATTGCCGACCAGTTTATCAAAATGAATAAATCAAGCAGCGTCCACACGGAGGGCACTCAGGCACTTCAACTCCAAAGCAGCCATTATACTTAGGTAGTCTTCCGCCTCCGTGTGCTGCCCTGCCGCCACGCACTTTTTGCTAAATCCCTCCGGCAGTATGCTCTCAATAATCAATCAGCCGCCCGTAGTCGTTCCATTCGCCATACATACGGCCTTGCTTCGTCTCTGCAATTAAGTGTGCCAATGTCTTCCGATATTCCTCCGGATTGCGCTTAATGTAAAATTCCACATTGTATGCCCAGACACGCTGGTACAGCGGAAGAAACGAGCGAAACTTTGACCAGACTCGCGCCTGCTTCATTGCCTTTTCAATCTCCGGATGCACCTTAAAGCTACGCACACCCATCGGCGGCAATACGGCTCGTCCGGCATCCGTCATCAAATCCAGCTTCCCCAGCCTGCGGACACGCTCCTTGTTGAGTTCAGTCCACGGGCTGTTTTTGTTTCTGGGAGTGAAGCGCTGCATACGCACTCCGTCAATGAGCTTGTGTGTGCTGTCGATCCAACCGAAGCATAACGCTTCCTCTACGGCATCCAGATACCAGAAGTGCCCGTCATCAACCAGCTTTAGCGCGCTTGACGGATACCCAGACTTCTGTTTCTGTACTATAGTTTTCTTCCAGCCAGTGCCGGAAGTCTGCTCTGTTTTTCTATTTTCATTCCGACACAGCCTCCTTTTTACACCACTAAAGGTCTATCACGAAATGCTATATCCTTTTTCCTTCAGCGCATCCAATGCTCGCTCAAAAGTTCTCCTTTTTCACCAGAACGTAATCTGTGTTATAAGTTGAGACCGCAAACATCCCGATTTTGTTATCTGCAAGTATCTGGGCTATAGGAGCAAGAATGCCGATAAGCGAAAAGTCCAAAACTCCCTGAATACGAAATGCCTTCCAGCCATCATCCCGCTCGATATAATTTGTAGGTGCAAGCTCTGTCTGGCAGACAAGAGATAATTCCTTGTCTGTCTTTCCAATGAAGCAGAACTCATGCTCCATATATGCCGGATTGATTTTCTTTACCTTACAGACGCTAAAGTCATGGTCTATTGCTTTTATTTCTATGCTGCCCGCTCCTCTGTTAACCTTTGATAAAAGCCTGACCCTTTCATTTGCGTTACTCCTCCTCGTCCACAAAGATTCCCGGAACATTCTGCCTGATATATTCGACTTCGTTTTCTACGCTGGTACGACCGCACTTTGATAACGAGGCCTTTAGTTTCAACTTCCCGGTACTGCCGTCCTTCACAACGTACTCCAGATTCTCCTTTATGAATCGCGCCGACTCACGAGAGAAACCATTTCTCTGGAGAAGGATCGTCAGCGGAGTAGTGGTACCGTATTCCACGTACTCATACCAGTTATTGGCGTCCAGCTCATCATCACCTTTTTATCCGCCTGAACTCATTAGAGAAGCGCAGGAAGTAATTCGATATGCTGAACAGAACTATGTTCTCAATAACCTCAAGCGTATCGGCAAAGACAATATTTCGATGAATCTTGTCTTTGTCGTTATAAACACCTCTCGTGTAATTGTTGATCCAGAAATTGTCCGGCTTCTCACGATGATGTTTCAGGGCAGCCCTCATAATATAATTCAGGCCATTTCCCTCCATCCATTCACAGAGAATAACAGCATACCAACTTAAAAGAGTATCTTTGCCAAACGTGCTGGACTCATATATTTTCCACTGAAAAAAACATCGCTCAGCTTCCTTAAAAATCAATACCACATCATGCTTGAAAATACCCATCCTTCACTTCTGGATAGTGAAGGTTATCCCTTTATAGCTATTATCAGTCGTTTTGTCTGGTCAACAGATGTGTTTATATCGTCATCCGGGATAGTCTCCGTATTCTTAAATTTCTCCCGGATTTTTTTCTCGTCCTCGTCTGTAAGAAACGGCTTGAACTCTCGGCGGACAAGCGTATCTTTATCCTCGACAATATCGCGGAGAAGAATCAAGCCAAACTTCCTCATCATGATATAGGATTCTTCGGACTGCAACGCTTTGCCCTCATCATTGATGCGCTGCGGGATTACCGAGCTGCCACTTTTGAGTATTTCTGCTACATACTTCTTCTCAACCTTTTTGAGGACTTTCGGATTTGTTGTAATGGAAAGCACCTGCTCCGGCACTTTCTCCTGCAACATCCTGACGTAATCATCTGATTCGACTTTCTCTGCCTCCTCGCTGACAAAAATACACATTTCCAAAGAGGTTAAAACTGATCCTGCCCACTCGGCCTATCAGATTTCTGAAATCGACCGGCTCCATTTCACTGCGGAATATCTTGTTGTCCGTAATGAAAAGATTATCCGCTGGCAGGTTGACGCCCTCCAGCAGAGTGCTGGTACAAAAACATAATCGTGATATGTCCCTCTTGGAACAGCGTCTCAATCCTTGCTCGTATAGAAGCAGGCAGGTAGCCAATATGGTATGCGATGCCCTTTCTGATCATATCTGCAAGGGAAATAATCACCGTGAACTTCCTGACGGATATCCTTCGCAAGTGTCTCCAGAACAGGATCATTCTTTATACCTGCGTCGCAGAGCTCATCTGAGAATTTCCGTGCGGCATCGATGGCCTTATTTCTGCCGTTAAAGTAAACAATCGTCTGCTTCCGTCTTTCCTCAGGGAGCCCATCATTCATTCTTTCAAACTTCAACAGTATGTCCGTAAGATTCGGCTTTCGACCTTTTCTTTCATGGATATTTGCAACATGGATTCTGTTTCCATTGTGCTCGTTATATACCTGTATCTCCTTGTTCTTCAGATCTACAAGGAACTTCACCTGCACAACGGGTGAATATGTAATCGCCAGCTTGCTCTCGTCACCGGCTTCAATATCCGTCATCATCCTCAGATAAACCTGCGGATTCGGGATATTCGGAGACGCAAAAGATGAAGTGAGGCTTATGCTCTCGTTTCAGGAGCATATCTACAACCTTGTAGTAAACCGGAGCTCTGCTGTTCTTGCCCGACAGCTTATGTGCCTCGTCGATAAACAGGTAGTCTATCTGTATCTGCGGTTCGCTTATAAGAAGGTATAAAAGTCTCTCCGGAGTCAGCACAAAGATAAAGTTATGATCCTCCTCCAGCGCAATATCACTCACAGCTGTGACCACACGATAGTTGCAGCGGTCGAGATAGTTGATTTTCTCAAAGGTTTCCATTCTCGCCGAGATCGTCGATCACCTTGCCGCGCACCTCGTTTATCAGCGCCTTTGTTGGAACAATCAGGGCATAGTTCTTCTTTGCCTCATGGGTGACCTCATACTTGATGAACATACGCATGATGAAAGATTTACCCATAGAGGTCGGTGCGGAATAACTGAAGCAGTCATCCGTCAAGTGATCGTATGCTGCTTTCTGGGCTGCAAAAATCTCTTACCCGGTTCCGCAGGGATAGTAAGATAGTAATCCCGGAACTCGGAAAAGAAGCGCTCCAAGGTAGTAACATCCTGATATTCCGCATTGATGTGCTCCACGCCCTTATGGTTTCCGATACTCGAAAACACGTCACCGGCATACAGCTTAATGAGCTGATCTTCCGGATATAGCTCGTTCAGAAGAATTACAATTTCCTGTGCCCAGATTTTATGCTCGTTTGCCTTTTTCGGATTATTGGATTTTGACAGCAGATCAGCAAAGCGCAGTGCGTCGCGCTTTTCCTTCTGGTCAAACGGCAGCGGCTCCTTCTTGTTAAGCTGAAGCAGACGCAGGGCATAGTTATACAGCACCTTCTCATGGAGCTTATTCAAATATTCATTGCTTTCGATGTCGGCAAAAATGGCGGCACCGAGTGTTCTCTTTTCACCGCTCATAGGTCAACATCTCCATCCAGCACGTGCTGCATTATTGTTTTCTTTTCGTTTTCTGCGTCATTTAACGGAAGCAGGTAGAAATAGAATGCGTGGTTTTCCAGCCCGCAGTCCTTTATTTTCTGAGCGATATAGTCAGTGTGTGCCTTCGCATCCTGTTCCATTTTCTCTTTTATGATTTCCTTGACCTCGTCGTCAGTATGCCCTGTTGTGATAATTCCAAGATCATAGCCAAGGAACACTCCGTAGGAAGTCTCATAACTTGTTTTCTTGCCTTCCTCCGGAACTACAAATTCTTTTTAATACTGCGAGGTCTTTTTCATCATAGAAGCGGTCGAGTACAGTCTTTTCTATCATGTAAATTTCACTGTCCTCATGTTCATCGATCTTTGCAATAGCCTCAAAAGCCTGATCGATAGCGTCCTTGATGTCGCCCACAATGTGTGATGCCCCAAAGACCATCTGGTTATAAAGCGCACTGCTGCCATCTGCACACAGGAAATGAATACCGTCCGCCTCGCTCATGTATTGGGTAGCATCTGTACTCAGCTCGATCTTGCTTAAGAGCTTGTAGGCATTGAGCTTTTCTTCGAGAAAGGCGTAGATCATAATCTCGCCGAGCTCATTTCCGGTGCCCTTTGCGTCTGCTGCGCCTCGCTTGCGCATAATGCGTAGAGCCTGCTGCATGACGGCATCCAGATTTCCAGCTTTCTCGTACTGCTCCTGCCGAGCCCTCGAAAAAAACGTAGCGTCCGATATTCAGCATCGTGAACTTCTCCAAGTCGGAGATTTTTATCTTGCCACTTCGGACATTGAGGTAAAAAAGGCGCAAAAATCCCGGTCGAACCATATTGATCTGCTCGTTATGGTCGACCTCTGTAAATAATCCTGAAATGTATCATCCTTTACAGTTTTCGTGAGCTTCAAAGTCTTTACGCCTCCTCTTCGTTACTCGTCCTCTTTCTTCTCACCGTATGGTGTTGGTTCTTCAGCCACCATCATCAAGTCCTGCTGTGGTGTAAAGTCGTAAGTCACTACCTTCTGCTCAATACCCGGCATAACATAGGCCTTGCCCTCCGGATTGTAGGTCAGGGTTAAATACCAGATCAGACAGCCACTTCTTGAACGAAGGATTGTCTTGAAACTGCTTGAACAGCTCCATGTTGTCCGCCATGATAGAGAAGATAACCTGCTGCAAGGCACGCTCGCTTTCGGTACGAGCTTCCTGCTCATCTGAGTTCTTCATGGCGTTCTGATACTTCTTATCTTTAGAAACCATCTCCGGGATGGCTAAAATCTGACGCTGTACGTTGTCTGCGTCATTCCAGTTGATGTTCCCGAACATATCGTTGAAATCCATAATGATCTTTGAAAGGAGATCCATTTCCGGTTCAACGATATGGCCTCCCTTGCCAGCAGGCACCGGCGCGATTTCTGCGTCCGCATCCTCCAGTTTGATAGCAATGGCCTCCTGTGCCTCATTACGATAGCTGGAGAGGTCAATGGTCTGAAGGATACCCTCCGACAGATCGTCATCACGCGGCGACGGGAGCTTCGGTATCAGCAGGTTCAGGAAGATCGACAGCTTCTCCCAGTCGACATTGCCGTAAGGAAGAATCGCGCCAAGGAAGCCGTATGTACGCACGAAGGACTTAGCAGCGCTCTTGATTTTAATCTGGTCATCCAGCTCCAGCTGCTTATACACCGCTGTGCAGGCGTCCAGAATCGGATCAAGGCGATCACGCTCTGCACCACTCAGGAACAGATCAACCAGCTTCTCAACATCGCTGTCATCGTAGACCTGATATTCCTCCATAACGGTAACCAGATCATAGAGCTTGTTCGGATCGGTCTCTCCGGAGAGAATCGTCGTCCTATAGAACTTCGAGAACGCCTCCTCAATGACAGATGTCTTGTTGGCAAAATCCAGAACAAACACTTCGTCCTTGCCAGGATACGCTCTGTTCAGACGGGAAAGCGTCTGTACTGCAGCAATGTCATAGAGCGGCTTGTCTACATACATTGTCTGCAAAAGTGGCTCGTCAAAGCCGGTCTGGAACATATCAGCAACAATCAAAATCCGGTACGGATCTTTCTTGAACTCCTTCGTAATCTTAGCATCCGGGAAGCCGTTCATGGCAGCCGACGTCAATGCCGGTTCCTGCCCGTTATATTTATGATCACCCGAAAAAGGCCACAATGGTCTTATACGGGCTGTGCCTGTCTGCGAGGCACTTGTTGATGGCATAGTAGTATTCGATGCATCTCGGAATGCTGGCTGTAACCACCATCGCACGAGCCTTGCCGCCCAGCTTCTTCTTGGCGACTACCTGCTCGTGGAAGTGCTCCACTATCATGGCGGCCTTCTTGGCGATGACGTCCGGATTACCCTCGACAAAGGCACGCAGCTTCTTCTGCGCACGCTTCTTGTCAAACATCGGATCGTCCTCGACGGTCTTCATGATCTTGTACCAGCTGTCGATAGTCGTGTAATTCCGCAGCACATCAAGAATGAAGCCCTCCTGAATGGCCTGCTTCATCGTATAGACATGGAACGGACGATGCTTGATCTCACCCTCTTCCTCATAGAGCAACACCAAACATCTCCTCGGTCTTGTTCTTCGAGGTCGCTGTGAAGGCAAAGTAGCTGGCAGAGGAGACAAGCTTGCGTCCCTCCATCATGGCATTGATCTTGTCCTCGTTGTCCGCGTCATCATCTGTGGCAAGACCGGAAAGCGCCAGATTCATGTTGGCGGAGTTACGCCCGCTCTGGCCGGAGTGCGCTTCGTCGATGATGATGGCGAACTTGTTATTCTTATGTTCCTGTCCAATCTCAGAAATGATGTACGGGAACTTTTCTATTGTGGATATAATGATGCGCTTGCCGTCCTGTATGGCTTTACGCAGGTCGCCGGAGTGCTCCGCCCATGTTACGGTGTTTTTCACCTGCATGAACTGCTTGATCGTATTGCGGATCTGCTTATCCAGAATACGGCGGTCGGTCACCACAAGGACAGAGTCAATCATTGGATGACCGTCTTTTTCAAGGCCGATCAGTTGATGTGCCAGCCATGCGATAGAGTTTGACTTTCCACTTCCGGCGCTGTGCTGGATCAGATAGCGTTTGCCGACACCGTTCTCCTGCACATCGGCCAGTAGCTTCTCTACGCAGTCGAGCTGATGGTAACGCGGCCAGATCTGTTTAATAGACTTCTTCTTGGTATCCTCGTCCACCTCTTCGATAACCTGCGCGTAGTTTTCTATAATCCGGGACAGCTTCCTCTTGGTGAGGATGTCCTTCCAGAGATAGTCCGTCATCAGTCCGTCCGGATTCGGCGGATTTCCTGCACCATCGTAGTAGCCCTTATTGAACGGCAGGAACCAGCTGTCTTTTCCGGCGAGCTTTGTGCAGAACCGGATCGTAGCATCATCCACCGCAAAATGAACCATGCAGCGTTTGAAGGAAAAACAGCAGATCATGGAAATCCCTATCCTCCTTGTACTGACGCACAGCATTCTCAGTATTCTGCTTTGTGAGCTGATTTTTCAGTTCCATCGTGATGACCGGAAGGCCATTGATGAACAGACAAACATCCAGCGCCAGCTTTCCGGCATCCTGTGAATAGCGTAGCTGCCTTGTCACACTGAAGCTATTCTTCTCATACATGATTCTGGCCTGCACATTATTCTCGGTCGGAGTCAGGTAGAACATAATGAGGTCTGCCGGATAAACCTTTACGCCATTGCGCAGCACGTCAATGATGCCACGCTTGGCGATCTCTCGGATAACCGGTTCAGGAACTGGCGCTTCTTCGTGTCTGAATTGAACACACCCAACTTTGTCATTTCCTTCGGCTGCGTGTCCTGTAGGAAGCGGAACAGCCGGGTTTCGTCGACAGCATACTCTTTGTTATAGTCGGCGTTTGTTCCTTCCTCGTACCCGTTCTGCTCAACCAGCCACTTCACGATTAAAGGTTCAAGGCCGTTTTCCTTTGTGTTGGTAAATGGCATACTCAATCCTCCTGTTCTTCGGTTTCTTCAGAGTCTTCATCCGTTTCCGAATCAGCCTCTTCATCAACATATTCATAATCGGGTATAGCAATGCCACGTATATCGATCTTTCAAGGACTGCGTCACTGATTACGCTATCTCTTAATTCATGGAGTAAACGAACTTTCTCATTTAAGCTTTTAATAATTTCATCATTAGCTTCGCATTCATTGTCTAATTTTTTTGCTACCTCTTTTTGCATTTCGGCTGAGGGAACAAGTATCAGCATTCTCTTAATCGTTGAAATTGATACACCGCCGATAAGCCCCGTTATATTAACTCGAAATTGCTCCGCAAAAGCATCCGAGCATATATAGTAGTAAAGATACTTGCTATCAATATCTTTCGGGATAAACGCACACAGTTTGTTAACAAAAGCTGTATTCTGTTTAACTAATGTCTTCTTTCTTCCTGCAGAACCTCCCTCGATACACAAAAAAGCGTACTTCCGGTAGGTGAAATTTTTAAAAATCCGAGTTTTCGGGAACAAAAAAGTCCGTTTCTATAATTTGTATTTCCGGTTGCTGAATCGATGTCCTTTGTTGCAACATACGGAATTGAAGTCTCAACTTCGTAAGCAGCTTTATTGCTCATGCTGTTTCCGTTGTATATATCAGCCTTATACTTTAAGGCACACAAAGTCCACCCTTCTGGCACATTAATTTTCTCGCCAGTTTTTGGCATTATCAAATCAGAATAATTAAATCCATTTAAGACAGCTTCGTTAATCGTTGCTTGCTTACGTTCCTGCACCACCTTAATTTGACGCTTATATATGGCAATGAGTTTATTGATTTTTTTGAAACCTGCCAGTCAAGGTACGCAACTATAGCGTTTTGCTCCTCCTTTGAAGGAACAGGCACAACTATGTTAGAAAATTGAGGAGAGTACGTTCTCCATCTCATAGCCATAATGCCCTTCCCATATCGATAACATTGCTGAGAAAAAGCAGGGCTTCTAAACAAGTAGTCGTAATATTTTGTGTTCATCTGAACTATAGGCCTATAAATATCATAAGCCGGGCTTGTTACTCCATAATACTCAGATCTACCTATGGCTCCCATCCAGCAAAGCAAAATATTTACTACGATATCTTCTGGGTACACAATTTTATAACCATCAGCATTGCGAGCTTTGTTTCCTGTTGTATGCTCAATATCCTTGTGCTGGCGTACTCCAAGTCTCGCATACAGGGAAATCAAATTCACCTCACTTAAAAGGCTTATAGTTTCGCTCATCACGAAGCCTAAATAATGTTTTTATACGCTGAACTTTCCAGCTTGATGGCACTTCTTCAATCCAATCACACGAAGCAGGTTTGTATTCGGTATATTCGTTCATTGCAAACCACCTACCATATCCGACATCAGTAAATCACCTTGTTTTTCCAACTTTCTTAGATCTTCGATAATGTCATCCTTTGGGCGATGCTGTATAGGTTTGTAGAAAAATTTTGTAAAGCTTAATTCATATCCAATCTGTGTCTTTTTATCATCGACCCAAGCATCAGAAGCAAACGGAATAACTTCATTCTGAATAAAAGCAGATATGCCGCCCTTGTACTTAAACGGAACTATCTCAGATTCACGAAGTTCTGTATCAACCTCGCCCTCAACAGGTCGAGCTGAAGAATCTTTTTCAGTTATAAACAGACGAATCTTTTTGAGTACACCGGCTTTTTAGCTTTGTTGCTTTTGCAAAAGCTGTCCAATCATCTTTAGGAGCATCAGCAGGTACTGCCGCCAGTGCTTTCTTAACAGACGTGTATTCATCTTCTTTTTAAATATGCTTGCAGGGATTGATTTTTCAGGGCAAACCCGCAGCCTTAAAGGGCGCTCAACAGTAATTGACCAATATCCGAATTCTTCATTATCCAAAAATCTTGCTTATGTCACTCTCTTCCATTTCAAGGAACATGCGGAGAATTTCCTTCCGTATTTCAGGGTAAATTTGCAGTTTTTATTCCCCATATTTTTTTACGAAGAGGAGATTTCATCGCAGTAGCATCAATCAACTGGATTTTTGCCCTTGCGGCGTTCCTCCTTTTTATTGGAAAGAATCCAAATGAATGTACCTATACCAGTGTTGTAGAACATATTTTCCGGTACAGCTATTATTGCTTCAACAAGATCATTCTCTATCAAATATCTACGCGCATTGCTCTCTCCGCTCCCTGCATCTCCTGTAAAGAGCGATGATCCATTATGTACCTCTGCAATACGACTGCCAAGCTCAGTGTCCTTCTTCATTTTTGCCACATTGTTCAGCAGGAACAGGAGCTGGCCGTCACTGGTACGCGGGATCATCGGCATAACCTCGCCACCCTCCAGATAGGGTGTTGAAGCGTGTATCGAGGATTTCTTTTTTTGCCGCCCATCTTCTCAGCATCGGTCTTCCAGCTCTTTCCGTAAGGCGGATTTGAGAGCATGAAGTCAAACTGGCGGGAAGCGTGCTGATCATCGGAAAGCGTAGAGCCGTACATGATGTGCTCGGCCTCTTCACCATCACCCTTCAGTAGCATGTCTGCCGTGCAGATTGCGTAGGTCTCCGGATTGATCTCCTGCCCGAACAGATGAATAGCGACTTCTTTGCCTCGCCTCTTGGCCAGTGTCAAAAGTCTGTCCTGCGCGACAGTGAGCATACCTCCCGTACCGCAGGCTCCGTCATAGCAGGAATAGGAAGCGTCCTTGATCTTGTCGGCAATCGGCATGAAAACAAGGTCAGCCATAAGCTCAACAACATCACGAGGCGTCCAGTGTTCTCCGGCTTCCTCGTTATTCTCCTCGTTAAACTTGCGGATCAGCTCCTCAAAGATAGTACCCATGCCGTGGTTATCAAGGCCGGGATGTTTGAGGATGGTCTTCGCGTCGTCTTTGTAAATCGGATTCAGGCTCAGGTTGATATCAGAAGATGTGAACTTCTCGATAACCGCACCAAGAATATCCGCATCCACCATCGTGTCGATCTGGTTACGGAACTTGAACTTATCCAGTATCACCTGCACATTGGGAGAAAAAGCCGTCAAGGTACGCGATAAAGTCAGCCTTAAGCGTCTGCGCCTTTGCGCGGCTGGTCAAATCCTTCAGAAGGAAGGGAGACGCATTGCAGAAAGCCTGTCCTGTTGCGTTGCACAGCGCAGGCCACTGATTATCGATCTTCACAGCATCCAGCTGCTTCTTCATTGCCAGCACTGCCGTTTTTGTCTCTTCCAGCATGGCGTCCAGACGGCGGATAACCGTCATCGGGAGAATTACGTCACGATACTTGCCGCGCACGTAAACATCGCGCAGGCAGTCGTCTGCAATTCCCCATATAAAACTCACTATCTGATTGTGAACCCTGATTGTCCATCACTTTTTCCTCCGTTTGTCCGTGGCATAATACGCCACTCTATATTTTCATTCTATAAAATCTGTTGTCCCATAAAACGGACTCACTCGGCGTCCTGTTCGTCTTTTTCAGGTGCGTTATCATCAGACGCTCCGCCGGAACGAATCCAATCATCAACCTCTGAGAGCTTGAACTTCCACAGTCTGCCGACTTTATACGCTGGCATATTTCGTTTTGAAATCCACTGTAAAATAGTTTCCCTTCCTACTCCGAGATATGCCTGCACATCTTTTAGTGTTACCCATTTTTCAACCTGCAGCTGATCGCTCACGTTATTACCTCCATCCTTAAGAGTTCTTCCTTTTGAATTTCACATCTATATCTATATCGAACATTCGACTACTGGGATAGCAATCGTTTCCATCGCTGTCGACCATGATCCAATGGCAAGTTGTGCGACCTTCGAATGGCCTGAGTTCAATGACTGTGGAGATTTCCACACCGGTTTTCGGCGGCATCTCCGGTATTTCAATGTAGTTGCTTTCTGCCCGTGGTCTTATCTCATCGTGGTTAGAAAGGTACAGCCTTCGACCACGCCATGTTTGCGTACCAAGATTTGAAAATTTCCACGTTACCATCAGCTTCTCATACATGAAACCGGAATAACTTCTCTTATGATCCGGCTTGATGTAGACCGTGTCATCCGGGTACAGCGACGATATGTGGTGAAATGAGCTGGGCTCCTGATCCGGCTCCTCCAGAAGCTGCTGGTAGGTCATTGCCACAATGTCCGCAGCAGTCTCCGCGTCACTATCTATAAATGCTTTGAACTGAACCGCAAGTGCTCTCCGAAGTGCCTGCGGCTTTTTTTCTGCCGTCGGTGGGATTGCAAAAGCACGCATCACATCATCGTACTTGCTCTTGTCGATGATTTTCTCGAAATACGCACACAGCCCGTCCTCATTAAAAGTCTTAAACGAATCCTTCAGGTCTTGGGACATCTTCCTCGACCCGTCATACAGCTTGCGCTCCGACGACACATCATCGGATTTCAGTCTGTCTCCCAGCTTATGGCTGAAGTAATTACTGCCCGCCTCAATAAAGCAGAACGAAACGAAGATGCCACTATTCTTCCTGCTGGGATAGTACATCTGCGCGTTTGTGCTCGGAAATATCCGGCTGAAGTACTCGCTTAATTTCAATCGAATACCTCCTCTCAAATCTTGTCCTATGTTTTTGTCCTATGTGTCTCACGTCCGCGCCTGAGCCGTCTCATTTTGCCGTGCGAAACTATTTATAGGCAGGCAAGGAAGGTAAAAAAAGCCGACAATACTAGACATTAACTATTTAATTATACACAGAAACACAATCTCAGTCAATTGTTGATGATTGTAAACTCACAAAAGGCCGACAAAAATCCACTCCGCTGCCCCGCCTCGCCACAACCTTTGGGTACATCCCTTGATCAAGGATGAGTTCAGTTTCCAAGGATGGCGCAAATAACGCAGCTGACTTCTGAACGGAAGGCTGAGCAGGAAGGAGATGAGAATCGTGACTAAGGATGAACGCGAGAATGGATTATCAACATCGAAAATACCGCCTCTACGATCAGCTCCCAAGTGGGATCAGCTGTAGTTGACGGAGTATTTCAACGATACAGCGCTCACAGCGTCGAAGACCCTGAATCCGTGTAATCTGCCGGACGTATTCAGCGAGTTATACGGCATCGAAGCGGATCTCAGATAACGGTCAATGCCCTGAGCAAGGCGTAAAAAGGCTCACTGCTATGGTCGCTCACCCGGCATGCAGAGTGGCTCGAACGGCCATAGCGGTCACAAGTAAATAAACCCAATCTACGAGCGTGATTGGCAACTGAAACGGATTTATTTCCCGTTCCGGTCGGCCTTTCACGCTCTTTTTTCATGAAGCCTCCGGTTCGGGAACCACTCGAAAACCGGAGGCTTTAAATGAAAAAATCTAAGAAAATCAATGACAACCAGCGTTACTTTCCACTTCGTGACCCGGAGAATCCTTCCAAGGTTAACCTCGTACCCATCACCGAGGAGCAGTATCGTACCCTCTACCCGGACATCTGGGCAACGCAGAAGCGCGAGCAGTATCACGGTCGGTGCATGTGCCCTCGCTGCTATCTTTGGAAATGCGATGGCCAGTGCAATCTCTGTGAATATCACGCGCCCGACACCACATCCCTTGACGAGCCTCTCCCTGACGGCAACGGCACCCTCAGCGACTACATCCCAGACAGCAGACCTTCTATTGAAGATATCTACGCTGACCGCGACCTGCTGAAGCACCTCATCGCCCGCTTCCGTGAGCTTGATCCGGACGCAGACCGTATTATCCAGATGCGCCTCGACAATCCAAAAGGTTTCAGATAGAAAGATTGCAGAAGCCCTCGGTCGCCCGCAGCGTACATTTGCAGACCAGATGAAGCGCTACTACACAGAGCTCCATAAGATTGAAAACAAGTAAGCATCACACCCTTTTCCGACCACTGTCCCTCTCTCGGATGGCGGTCGGGAAATTTTTATAAAAATCCTCCGCTCAAATCGGCGGTTCATCTCCAGTGGAAGGTGAAGGCAGAGAACACAGCCTTCAGAAAGCGAGTTGAACAAATGATGTACCGCAGTTACGCAGACACCGGCGGCAACGTGAATGAGGAGATCAAGCTTCTGAATTCCATCAGTCACGTATCCGCCAGACTGGCAAGGAACCTCTCACTCCTTGCCGCAAGCCAATCCGAGGAAGGAGGAAAAGAAAAATGTCAAAGATGGCAGAAATGGCACAGACCATCGAAGAACTGAGAAGCGCTGCTGCTTCTATTAATACCGCTGCCGACTGGCTCTACCAGCAGTTTTCCGGCGACGACACCGAGGCGCAGCCCGCTGATGCACCCGCCAAAACGGAACAGAAGCCGCAGCTGAAGCTGGAGGACGTAAGAGCCGTGCTTGCCGAGAAGTCCCGCGCCGGTCATACCGCAGAGGTACGCGCCCTGCTTAAGAAGCACGGTGCCGACAAGCTCTCTGAGATCGATCCGGCAAAGTATGAAGCCCTGCTTCAGGACACGGAGGTAATCGGTAATGGCAGCTAAAGCACACGCGATTCTTTCTGCATCCAGCTCCGACAGGTGGCTGCATTGCCCGCCTTCGGCAAGGCTCTGCGAAACCTACGAGGATAAAGGATCGGACTACGCTGCGGAAGGCACCGACGCCCACACACTTGGCGAGTACAAGCTCAAGGCCGCGCTGGGACTGCCCGCAGAAGACCCGACCGAAAGCCTCACATGGTATTCCGAGGAGATGGACGACTGCACCAGCGGCTATGCCGAATACGTGCTGGAGCAGATCGAGGCCGCCAAGGAAACCTGCACTGACCCGGTAGTCCTTATCGAACAGCGCGTGGACTTCTCCCGCTGGGTAGAACAGGGCTTTGGCAGCGCCGACTGCATCATCATCGCAGACGGCACGCTCCGGGTGATCGACTACAAGCACGGCCTCGGAGTTCTGGTTTCCGCAGAAGCAAATCCCCAGATGCAATGCTGCGCCCTCGGCGCTTTGAAGCTTTTCGATGACATTTACGACATCGACACGGTCTCCATGACGTTCTACCAGCCGCGTCGCCAGAACGTCAGTACCTACGAGATCAGCAAGGATGATCTGTACCGCTGGGCTGATGAGGTGTTGAAGCCTACCGCAGAACTGGCCTTTGCCGGTGACGGAAACTTCCTGTGCGGTGAATGGTGCGGCTTCTGTAAGGCAAAGAACGAGTGTCGCGCCAGAGCTGAGGTAAACCTAAGCTCGCGCAGCACAGGTTCAAGCTCCCGCCACTACTTACGGACACCGAGATTGAGTCCATCCTCGACAAGGTGGATGAGCTGATCAGCTGGGCTTCCGACATCAAGGAATACGCCCTGCAGCAGGCTCTCTCCGGCAAGGAATGGACAGGCTTCAAATTGGTAGAAGGACGCTGCAACCGCAGGTATAGCAACGAGGACGCTGTCATAGACGCGGTCATGAAAAAATTCTGGAACACGATTCAATTTGTATTTGCCGCTGTGGGTGGCTGGCTTAACTACTTCCTTGGAGGCTGCGACGGGCTTCTCATCGCGCTCATCATCTTTGTGGTCTGTGATTACATTACCGACATTATGTGTGCGATTGCCGATAAGAAGCTCTCAAGCGAGGTCGGCTTTAAGGGCATCTGCCGCAAGGTGCTGATTTTCCTGCTGGTCGGCATCGGGAATGTCGTTGATGTGCAGGTGCTCGGCGCTCCGGGAGTGCTGCGCACAGCAGTCATCTTTTTCTATCTGTCCAATGAAGGCCTGTCGCTGACAGAGAACGCAGCGCACCTCGGCCTGCCGGTACCGGAGAAATTGAAGGAGGTCTTGGAGCAGCTCCACGACCATGAAAAAGGCGGATCACAAACATGACGATTAAAGGAATCGACGTCAGTCATTGGCAGTGAACCATTGACTGGAACAATGTCAAAAAGGCCGGTATCGAGTTTGCCATCATCAAGGCTGGCGGCTCCGATGCCGGTTTTTATACGGACAGCAAATGGGAAGCAAATTACAAGGGCGCGAAGGCAGCCGGTATTCCTATCGGTGCATACTACTTCGTCGGAAAGGACTGCGTGACGGCGGCTACCGGAAAAGCGGATGCAGAACGCTTCCTTAAAATCCTGCAGAGCAAGCAGCTGGAATACCCGGTCTATATGGACAATGAGGCACAGCCTGCCTCTGCCAAGGCCGGTATTACGGAGGCCACCATTGCTTTCTGTGAGACAATGGGGGATGCTGGGTACCTTGTCGGTATCTACGGCTCTGCTGTTTCCGGCTTCAAAGGGCGTATGGACGACACGAAGCTCACGCCCTACGCCCGCTGGGTAGCGCAGTATGCCAGCAAGTGCAGCTATAAGGGCGACTACGGTATCTGGCAGTATTCTTCCAAGGGCTCTGTGGATGAGATCAGCGGCAACGTGGATCTGGATTACGCCTATGTAGATTATCCTGCTATTATCAAGAATGGCGGCTTCAACGGCTATGTGAAGGAAAGCAAGTTTGCGCCTGCGGCAAGCTCCAAGAGAGAAAGAATCGTCGCTCAGGCCAGAGCGTGGCTTGACAGGAAGGAATCTGATGGCAGCCATAAAGGGATCATTGATGTGTATAACAGCCACAAGCCTCTTGCCAGAGGGTATGCGGTCAAAGTACACGGACGCATGGGGTGCCACCTTCGTTTCCGCTGTCGCCATCAAGTGCGGTGTGACGGATATCCTCCCGACCGAGTGCGGCTGCGGTCAGATGATCCAGCTTTTTCAGAAGCTCGGCGAGTGGATCGAGAACGATGCCTATGTCCTTGCTCCCGGTGATGTCATCTTCTATGATTGGCAGGACTCTGGCTCCGGCGATAACACCGGCTGGCCGAATCACGTCGGCATCGTGGAGGCTGTCTCAGGAAACACCATCACCGTCATTGAAGGCAACAAGAGCAACGCGGTCGGCAGGCACACGATGCAGGTTAGCGGCAAATACATCCGTGGCTATGGCGTGCCGAAATATAGCGGCTCTGCTGCTCCTGCTCCGGTCGCTCCTGCAAAGACCGTGGACAAGCTTGCTAAGGAAGTTCTGGACGGCAAATGGGAAACGGCACTGACCGCAAGGAGCGCCTCATCGCTGCCGGATATGATTATTCTGTCGTACAGGCCAAGGTCAATGAGATGGTGAAAAAAAGCAGGAAGCAGCGCCTGGCTATTACACTGTGAGAAGCGGCGATACGCTCTCTGACATCGCCCGGAAGTACGGCACCAGCGTTTCTGCGATCCAAAAGCTCAATCCGACGCTCATCAAAAACGGCGATAAGGTATGATAAGTTGCACAAATTGAAAATCATATAAAGAAGACATGGTTTGCAGTCCTCTGGTAGAATGAAGTTGCGAGACAACACTCAGAAAGGAGACTACAGACCATGTCTGATAAGATTGTACAGTTCAACGGGGAAGTTATCAAGGGGCAGCTGAAAGAACTGGTCCGTGGTAGTGCCGAGGAGACTTTGAATGAACTCCCGGAAAAAGAAGCCGAGACTCTTACACAAGCGGCTCGTTATGAGCGCAATGAAGCGCGCCGGGGTTATCGAAGCGGTCACTATGATCGAAACCTTACAACAACTTCCGGCGATGTTACACTACATATGCCACGTTTAAAGGGAATTCCTTTTGAGACTGCTATCATTGAACGCTATTGCCGTCGTGAAAGTAGCGTTGAGGAGGCTCTTATCGAGATGTATCTGGCAGGTGTGTCTGTCCGTCGAGTTGAGGATATCACAGAGGCACTCTGGGGAACTGAATTCTCTCCGTGAACAATCAGCGAGCTGAATAAGAAGGTCTATGCTCGCATCGAAGTATGGAGAAGCCGCCCTTTGACAGGGAAAGAATACCCATACGTCTACGTCGATGGAATCTATCTTCGTCGTAACTGGGGCAGTGAATACGAAAAATGTGGCAATTCTGGTTGCAATTGCAGTCAACCAAGATGGTTTTCGTGAAGTCATTGGTGCTGCTGAGGGAATGAAGGAAGATAAAACCAGCTGGGTCAACTTTTTTCAGTGGCTGCGCGAAAGAGGTTTAAGTAGCGTAAAACTCATTGTCGAAGACAAGTGCCTTGGAATGCTGGAAGCTGTAGGTGAAGTGTTTCCTGAGGCCAAGTATCAGCGCTGTACAGTCCATTTTTATCGCAACGTTTTCTCAGCCGTCCCGAGATCCAAGGTAATACTTGTGGCAAAAATGCTGAAAGCAATTCATGCACAAGAGAGTAAAAAGGCTGCACGAGAAAAGGCTGCAGCCATAGTCGCCGAGCTTCAGGGGATGAAACTGAAAGAAGCCGCCAAGAAGGTCTCAGAGAGCGTTGACGAGACTCTGACCTACTACAATTTTCCAAGCGAATATAGGATGAAGATTCGTACAAATTATACGATTGAGCGTCTGAATCGCGAGATTCAGCGCAGAACTCATGTTGTGGGCACATTTCCGGATGGAAACTCAGCGTTAATGCTGGTTTGTGCTCGGCTTCGTTATGTTGCGGGAACCCAGTGGGGGAATAAGAAATATATGAATATGATGCACCTGGAGGTGAATGAAGAAAAAACTCCGTTGCAGGCTGACTTTCATTTAATCAGAGGATGCAAACTAATTTGCGCATAAATCTTGACGGTACCGATTGATGTTTTATAATTCTAAATTTCCTATGTTCTACTATTACAAGCAGAACAACCTCCTCGTTAGCGTCTTAAGATGCCCCCAACTTCAAACCAACATTCCTTCCTGATTATATACTTCACCTCTCTTATATTTTTTTCCGGATCAAATACTCCTAGACAAGTTTCCCATCTCTTTAATCAACTATTTTGATTTAAACCCCTTCAGGATACTGTGTATTTGTTCCAGACTTTTGAAAGTCAATATCATAAGGCTTGCGAGTTTAGATTCTTTCCCCACAACTTCATTCCATAAATAGTAATACCCTTTCTTCTTGAAGTAGTTGCCGTGGGCAAATGAATTCCTTATCCTTGTATACAACGAATCAAGTTGTCCGGATTCACCTTTAACAAACGCAATAACTTGATTATTTCCTCTACTTATATATTTGCTTTGTATATCCTCGTATTCTTCCTCAAGCTTTTTAGCGCTATCCAGAAAAATATACCCATCTTCCTCCAACCCAATATTGCTAATTATCTTATCCTTCAATCTCTTATAGTCTGCTCCTGATTTTACTCCGTAATAATCAAACTTCATAGAGTTTTCAGGACCTGCCTTTGAAGGGCATTCATCCACAAACCAGAGTAACAAATCTCTCCTTTCAGAAATGTTTTTCGTATTATCCTTATCCTTTCGTTTATAGTATTCTTCTATGCTTTTCCTAAATTCTATCAATACTTTGCTTTTCATTTTACCTGCCGTTGTAACCTGTTTCTTATCCATCTAATCCCTCCATCATTGCTAATCCAACTCCTAACATTTAGCCTCCAACTCACAATTACATAGGTAAACCAGTACATGTAATAATTGCAAGCCGCAGTGATACAGAAAGATTCTAACACCTCTGCCTATATTTTCAGTAGAAGGAAAAATGTAACTTGAAGCATCAAATGAAATCACTCGATCAAACTATCACAAACAAAGCAATCCACCTATTCATTAATGTCCAAATACCTTCTCCAATTTTCCAGTGACAATCACCCAATTTGGTACGTCATAATTTTGCATAGATTCTAATTCCTGTAGTATCTCTCTTCTTAAATCTTTAATGAAGTGTCGGTGATAATCATAATATCCTCTCCATATTCTCAATGATTTTTTCGACACCTCCCCGTCTCGTTGTAAGTGTAGAATTTTATCCAAAACCCAATACATATGCTTAACGCTTGGTGTTCTGTAATATAGTCTTTTTCACTTCATCCAAGTGATGATTTATATATATCTGTTCTTTAGCGGACTCATGTCTGAGTATATCATCAGGTGATCCATTTAAAAAGCCAACCCAACCACTAACAACCTCTTGTCGGTAAGCATCTCTTTTTTTCATCCGGAAGATAGAACCATTTTCATATCTATTTCCCAAACAACGCTCCATATATCTTTCAGAAAGTCCGAAGAAAAAAAACTGCTCGATCAGTTGAATATTTTGTTTTGACTGATCTGACATCCCCACATATTGTCACTCATATCGTAATTAATATGGCCACTGCTGACAAAACTAGTGAGCCCAAGTTATAATCCATTTTCGTCCTTCCTCTTCACGAACGCTCATGCCTGCGAATACTATGTTTCTTAATATTCCCATCTTACCACTTTCCATATTTCTCGTCATCACTCATTATAAATTCGTTCCACATACCTCCACTATATTTCTGCTTCCAATCTCCCCGTGCACCTTATCCCTCGCCTCTCCCTTCTTTTTCTCACCCGCTCAAACGAAACCTCTCCTTCTTCAAAAATACAGTCGATTACCCGTCTCCTTTAAATGCGTAATCAAAATCGAAAGCTTGGTATTCCGGGCGCCTGAAAAATAGTTGCACCGAGTCTTTATCCCGCTCCACAGGCGCAAAGAAGGCCTCCATACTAACGTGCCGCGCATAGCGGAGTGTTCCCTGCCATTCGTTCGGCTGATTGGTAAGATCCACTCCCACCCCCGGGAGCTTGGCGCGCGCGGTCTCACGGGGCAGCGGCCTCTCGTGA
>BNJV01002642.1_pt1 | contig 20829 bp, 26 predicted proteins | sample 8540591 | NCBI WGS metagenome assembly BNJV01 (sample SAMD00202457, study PRJDB9452) | human saliva metagenome | host: Homo sapiens | reverse complement strand
TTATTAAATAAAGTTAGGAGGTCTTTATTTAATAACTATATGATACAAGGCGAAGCTTAAAACTAGCTTAACTTTTCTCAAATTTTACTGTTTTTTTGCAAAAAAACTCTATCACCATCACCTACCCACGAAAAAAGCCACCTGATTGGGTGACTTCATTAGGAGATTATGATGAAAAAAGTTTTAGGATTTCATTAAATAAAGTTAGGAGGTCTTTATTTAATGACTATATAATACTAGACTAGCCTTAAACTTTGCTTAAGAACAAACAAGTTTTATTATTTTTCTCTGTTTATCCAAGTCATTCCTATACAATCATAGGTAGATAAGGCTTCAAAACCCAAAGAACGATAAAATCCCAAGGTTCTTTCTGTCTGGTCTGTCACCAGCTGGACTTGATAGGCATCTTTGTAATCCTCTAAAGCCTCTTTCATCAAGGCGCTACCAATCCCTTGACGCTGATAGATTGGTAAAACAATTAAATCCTGAACCAATACTGATGAGAATCCATCTCCAACCAAACGAATCAAGCCCACCACAGCATCGCCATCAAGTGCCACATAAATCGCTAATGAATGAGATAAGGCCTGCTCCAGCATCTCTGGTTGATGGGTATAATTTGTCCAACCGACAGCCTGATAGAGATGCAAAACATCCTATAGCTTGACAATTTCTTGCTTTTTAATAGTAATCATCTCAACACCTCTTAAAGCTCTCTCAAGCTCTTGTGCTGTCGTCCATTTTTATCAAAGTTTTCAGGACACAACCATGTTTCCAAACGAGATTTGACTTGTGCCCAGTCCTTATCAATCATAGACAACCAATCCGTATCCCTCGTACGCCCCTTATAAATGACTGCCTGACGGAAGGTTCCTTCGTAGACAAATCCCAAACGCTCCGCAGCTCGTCTTGATGGCATGTTAAGAGCATCGCATTTCCATTCATAGCGACGATAGTTAAGCTCATCAAAGACATAGCAAGCCAAGAGATACTGGGCTTCTGTCCCTATCCGTGTCCCCCTGAGTTTTGGAGAAAAAGTGACAGTTCCCACTTCTATTACTCGGTTATTCTGGTCAATGCGCATGAGAGAAAAAGTTCCCAAAGCCTTACCAGTTGCCTTGTCTATGATTGCATAGTAAAAACGGTCCTTACGAGCCAACATCTGATTTAAAAGAGTAACCAGTTCCTCTCTGTCTGCCACTGGTTCCTGAAAGAGGTAGGTCCACATTTCCCGAGGCGTATCAGGGCCATAAACAGCTAATAAATCCTCCGCATGCTTTTCTACCGATAGAGCCTCTATCCTAGCATAACGCCCTTCTAAGAAATCAATAGAAGGCAATTCACCTGGTGTATAACCTTCCATTGACTCCCCAATCATTTGACCATATTCATTTACTGGCATTTTTCTTCTCCTTGTTTTACGCTGAAAATACTATATCACAAATTGTTCTCTTTGGAAACTGGCACTGTCTTCAAACTTCATCCTCAACACTATATTAGTGACCCGTTTTCTGTCTTTTATCCTCTAAGGCTTGATTAATTCGTTGGGTGAGTTTGTGAGTTTGCCAGATTTGATACAACCATATCAATCCATAAATTAACAAGAAAAAGAACCAAAGCAAGGGACTCCACAAGGCTGAACCCCAACCAAAAAATAGAGAGGTCAATACTAAAATAGTAGCTGTCACTAATAAATGAACTCCTACACGTATACTAAAAGCAAGAAACTCTAGCTTTTCAAGTATTAAAGTCAATACCCCCATAATTCCACCCATTAAAAACAGAGCTAGAATATTTTTTATCATTGGTTCAGGATAGGTAATACCTGGATAAAACTGAGTCAACACCATCATACTCAAATAAAAGAAGGAAGCCGTACGCATTCCCGATACAAAATAATCAATTAATCGTTTCATGATTTTCTCCTATAAACCTAGATAATTCATTAAGGACTTAACGTATTTCCGACTCACACTAGATTTGATGCCCCGAGTCATTTTAGCCATCATGTTCCCTGAAAAGCTATCTGATAACGATTCTAAGTGGTCAATGTTTATAATTGAATGGCGTGATATCTGTATAAAGTTACGCCGATTAATCCGATTCTGAAAGTTTATCAATGTTTCCTTAGTTTTATAAATCCCATCTACCGTATAAATGGTTAACAAGTTCTTATCGATATCTGCTAGAATAAGATCCTCAATCTTTACCATGACCAGATAATCATCCGTTCGAATAGGAATGACCACCTGATTGGTCGTTGAAAATTGTTCTAAATACTCCATGACTTCCCTTGCTTGGTCGGTTAACTGAGCTGCCTGAATTACAATATGTGGGTCCTTTTCTGAAAACTCTGGCTTCATTTCAAAACGAATCTTCATTTTCTCTCCAATGTACTTTTATTTTCTCTTGCTAAATACTTTAACAAATAAAAGCCAAAGAAGAATAGCGACGAGACTGATAATAACCACTATAAAGTATGTCTCTTCCTTTGTCAATAGTTCTTGCCAGTTGATTTGGATTCCCATTTTTTCTTGAAATTCCTTTAACAATCTGCTATTTCCTGTAAATGCAGTCTCTAATGGTTCTTTCATTAAAATTTGTCTATAGAGAGAAGCAATATAAGTTGCAGGGGTACACTTCATGATAATCTGTGCAAAATCAGGTAATACTCCAATAGGGACATAAGTTCCTACTAAAAATCCAGAAGCAGTTCCCACTATAGTTGCCAGTTTGCCAAGGCTATCTACAGATTGAAAACGGTAAATCAAGAGAATATTTATCAAACTTGAAAGCAGACTACTTAACAACATAATCAAAGCAATTTCCGGTAAATGACTGATAACTGGACTCTCTTTAAAATAAAGCCCCATAACAGCAAACATAAACACCTGCATGACAAAAGAGATGGCAATACTACTGATTAGATAGGACACCTGTAAACCCCAGCTACCCAAATCTGTCAAGAAGAGATCTTGATCCACTTGATTTTCACGATCCTGTACCATTTGTGTAAGAGCCGTAAAACTGGTTGTAATCCCAGTCACAGCCAAGGTCCCACCCATCAGCCAGTTATTTAAAAGGTTCGTATTATCAGGGAGTTGGGACCAAGCATCTGTCAAGTTCTTCTGCAAAAAAATGATATAAAGGAGGAAGGAAATCAATGCCCCCAATAATGAGAAAAATACTCCTGAACGATTACGAAAATATAAGATAAAATTCCGTTTCAATAAAGATAACATTAGCGAACCTCTCTTCCTGTAAGTGCAATAAAGGCATCATCCATGGTACCTGGACGAAACTCAAAAGAATCAATTTCTTCTCGTACTTTTGCCAAATATTCAATAGCTTCCAGTGATGTCCTTGGATAAAAAAGATATTCCAACTCATTTTCTTCCTTTACTGTCATTCCAGTCTGTAGCAACTTTTCTAAATCCTTCATTTCTTTAAAACGAATTTTTAGAATATTAGATGCATACTGACTTTTAATAACCGTCGCAGAACCTTGCGCAATCATTTTCCCATGATCAACGATATAAATCTGATCCGCTTCATCCGCTTCATCCAGATAATGAGTCGTTAAGATAATAGTCATCCCTTCATCCTTTTGTAGTCGAGACAGTAAATCCCAAATGGCTTTGCGAGTCTGAATATCTAGACCTGTCGTTGGTTCATCTAAGAAAAGAATATCTGGCTGTGAAAGAAGAGCACGCGCAATATCAACCCTACGTTTTTGCCCACCTGACAAAGTCCCATATAGTTGCTTCTGGAAAGCAGTCAAACCCAGTTGATGGATCAAATCATCCACACGACTTGCTGCAATCTCCTTATACTGTTGAGCACGAATCGTAAGATTTTCCCTAACCGTCAACATCTCATCCAGTACACTAGCTTGAAAAACAACTCCTATTTTCGTATTTGGCGCATATCGAATCTGACCTTTTGTCGGCTTTTTCAAACCGATTAACATGGAAATAGTGGTTGATTTTCCTGCACCATTTGGACCTAAAATAGCATTAAAACTCCCTTTTTCAAACTCTAACTGAATATGGTCAACAGCCATATAATCGCCGTACCGTTTAGTTAAATGTTTAGCTTGTAAAATCATATTTCTTCCCTCCTTTTATCTCACTAGTTTAACAAAAAGTATGAAAGAAAAATCGACTTTCGAGATAAGTGGTTAAAATGAGAGGTTAAGTGGTGAGATGATGGAAACAGAATTATATTTTTCATTCAAAAAATCCTCCAGATTCTACTCTGAAGGATTCCTATCTTATTTAACGACGATATTAACGAGTTTATTAGGCACACTAATCACTTTCACGATTTCCTTACCGTCAATTTCTGACTTAACTTTTTCATCAGCGAGAGCAATTTCTTGTAATTCTTCGCGTGATAGGTCTTTAGCTACCATGAGTTTGGCACGGACTTTACCTTTGATTTGGACAACGATTTCGATTTCGTCTTCAACCAATTTGCTTTCGTCCCATGTTGGCCAAGCTACATAAGAGATAGATTCTCCTGTCGCTGCAACAGTTTGCCAGAGTTCTTCTGCCAAGTGAGGTGCAAATGGAGCAATCAATTGGATAAAGCCTTTGGCGTAGTCCACATAGAGTTTGTCTTCCTTGTTAGCAGCGTTGACAAAGACCATGAGTTGGGCAATAGCTGTGTTGAATTTCATAGACTCGATTTGCTCTGTGACAGCTTTAACGGTTTCGTTATAAACCTTGTCGAGAGCGCCATTGTTTTCTTCGACGATTTCTTTACTTGTAATCAAACGGTAAACACGGTCAAGGAACTTACGGCTTCCTTCCAGACCTTCTTCTGACCAAGCAATCGAAGCATCAAGTGGTCCCATAAACATTTCATAAACACGAAGGGTATCGGCACCGTATTGTTCCACCACGTCATCTGGGTTGACAACGTTCTTGAGGGACTTAGACATCTTGGCTGGTGCTTGCTCTAACTCTTCACCTGTTTCCACATGGAAGAAAGAACCATCACGTTTTTCAACCTTATCGGTTGCCACAAGAGCGCCACGGTGGTCACGGTAGCTTGTTCCCAAAATCATTCCTTGGTTAAAGAGTTTGGAATGGTTCCTTAGTCGGAACAACACCGAGGTCATGGAGGAATTTGTGCCAGAAACGAGCGTAAAGCAAGTGAAGAACGGCATGCTCTGCACCACCCACGTAGATATCTACTGGCAACCATTGTTTGAGAAGATCTTCATCAGCTAATTTCTCAGTGTTGTGTGGATCGATATAGCGGAGATAGTACCAGCTTGAACCTGCCCATTGTGGCATGGTGTTGGTTTCACGACGACCTTTGACACCATCTTCACGAGTCACTTCAAGCCAGTCTGTCAAGTTAGCTAGTGGACTTTCACCAGTACCTGAAGGACGGATATCCTTGGTTACAGGCAAAACAAGTGGCAATTCAGTTTCTGGAATAGCTGTTGAAGTTCCATCTTCCCAATGAATGATAGGAATTGGCTCACCCCAATAACGTTGACGGCTAAAGAGCCAGTCACGGAGACGGTAGGTAACCTTCTCTTGTCCACAGCCTTTTTCTTCCAACCAAGCCACAATCTTAGCAATAGCGTCTTCTTTGTTGAGTCCATCTAGAAAGTCTGAGTTGACATGAAGGCCATCTTCTGTGTAGGCAGCTTCTTCAACGTTTCCACCTTCAAGGACTTCTACGATTGGAAGGTCAAATTGTTTGGCAAATTCCCAGTCACGTTGGTCATGGGCAGGAACAGCCATTACCGCACCTGTTCCATAACTAGCAAGAACATAGTCCGCAATCCAGATTGGGATTTCCTTACCATTGACAGGGTTGATGGCATAAGCACCAGTCCAAACCCCTGTTTTTTCTTTGGCAAGATCTGTACGAGCCAAGTCTGATTTCAGACTGGCTTGGTGTTTATAGTCTGCTACTGCTTCTGCTTGCTCTGTGCTTGTGATGGCATCTACTAGTTCATGCTCAGGAGCCAAAACGGTGAAAGTCGCACCGAAAAGAGTATCAGGACGAGTGGTAAAGACTGTGAATTCCTTGTCCGTTCCCTTAACTTTAAAAGTTACATTAGCACCAGTTGATTTACCAATCCAGTTGCGTTGCATGTCCTTGATAGACTCTGGCCAATCAAGTTCATCTAAGTCATTAAGCAAACGCTCCGCATAGGCCGTTATTTTGAGCATCCATTGGCGCATTGGTTTGCGGACAACTGGATAGCCTCCACGCTCAGAAGTTCCGTCAGGAAGAACCTCTTCGTTAGCAATGGCTGTTCCCAATTCCTCAACCCAGTTTACTGGCACTTCCGCTTCATAGGCCAAGCCTTGTTCATAAAGCTTAGTGAAAATCCACTGAGTCCACTTGTAGTAGTTTGGATCTGTTGTATTGACTTCACGATCCCAGTCATAAGAAAATCCAAGCGCATTGATTTGGCGTTTGAAATTGGCAATGTTCTCCGCTGTAAATTCTGCTGGGTCATTACCCGTATCCATGGCGTATTGCTCTGCAGGCAAACCAAAGGCATCCCAACCCATTGGGTGAAGGACATTGTAGCCTTGCGCACGTTTGTAACGGCTGAGGATATCCGTTGCAGTATAACCTTCTGGATGTCCTACGTGCAGACCCGCTCCAGATGGATAAGGGAACATGTCAAGCGCATAAAACTTAGGTTTTGATGCATCTGTTCCTGTCTTAAATGTATGATGTTCTGCCCAGTAGCCCTGCCACTTAGGCTCAATTTCTTTATGATTGTAAAAACTCATGGTCTCTCTCCAATTTTGTGATGTTACTATTATACCATTTTTGAGGGAATTTGAAATGTATTAAAAGAAAAAACTGTATACTGTATTTTCATTAATTTTGATGGCTCTGAATTGCTCTATCACCCACTTTTTATCCCATTATATGCAGGGAAATCAAAGAGCAAAACAAGAAGTTTATCTCTTATAACACAAAATACTAATTTTTAGACCGAAGATACGACTGGAATGCTAATTAATGTATTTATAATAAATAGCCGACAACCTATGTCGCTTTTTGATTTATGAAGAACGTCGGATTCAATACGAGGATCAAATAAAAGACTACCATTTTGAAAACAGTAGTCCTTATTGTTTATTTTGAATTTACATAGGCGTCTACAGCGATGATAGCTTTGAGCAACATCTGAAGGCGAAATCTTAAACGGCATCTGATGGATTGTCTCACCCTCCATAGTTGCTTGTTTACCAACTTTTATTAAATCATCATATCCAACTTGATCTAAATGCATTTCTTTTAGAGTTGTTGGCATACCAATTTTTTTGTAAAACTCAATATACTTATCAAGTTCTTCTTTTGGTCTATTTTCCAATAAAAGTTGTACCAAGGTTCCATAAGCTACTTTTTCACCATGTGTTAAATGATGAATGTCACCTGTCAATGCAGTAAAACCATTATGAATTGCATGCGCCGCAGCTAATCCTCCACTTTCAAAAGCCTAGGCCACTCAATAGAGTATTAGCTTCAACAATGTTTTCTAATGCTGGTGTCACAACTTTAGCTTCACAAGCTGCCATAGCCTGTAAACCATCTGCAAACAGCGTTTCTTCGCATTTCTTCGCAATTGCAACTCCAGCCAACGTTTGTTGTTGTCCCTAACATAGTTTTTCCATTTGCCTGCATAACCGCACGCGCCTCAACCCAAGTTGCTAAACCATCTGCAATACCAGACGCTAATAAACGCTTAGGGGCTTGTGAAATAACTTTTGTATCAACCAAAACTAAATCTGGATTTTTAGAATAAAATAGATAATGATCAAATGCACCTTCATCTGTATAAATAACAGATAAAGCAGATACAGGTGCGTCAGTCGATGCAATTGTTGGAGCAATAATAACAGGCTTTTCAATCAAATCTGCAATAGCTTTTGCACTATCAATCGTCTTTCCACCACCAAGACCCGATAATACTATCACAATTTTCTTTCTCAGCTAAGGCAACAACTCGATTGATTTCATTGTCAGAAGCTTCACCATTAAACTTGGCTAGAACAATATGGAAACCATACCTATGTAGGTAATCTTCAAATCGTTTTCCAACAATATCATAAACCAACTGATCGCATAATAGAATAGGACGATTCCCCAAATCCAATATTGATTTGGCATTTTCAAACAAGGCATTTTCCCCTTGAATATATCTAGAAGGGCTAGCAAAAATTCTCATATGTATTTCCTCTCTATCTAGATGGAACGACTATTTTGAATAACAAACCAATCGTCAGAAAAATCATCAACCGCCTTTTGGATAGATGGCATGGCGAAAGCTGATTCAAAAACATCTGCTCCTGCTGTAACAGCATGCGCACCTGCAGCTAAAGCATTATTTACTTGTGCTACATTTTTAAAGGATGCAGCTAAAATCTTACTAGGAGAGTTCTGTCTATCAATAGCAAGAGCTAATTGACGAATGACAGAATTTGAATCAATGTTCAGATTCTCCATTCTGTTATAATATGGAGCTAGGTAATCCGCTCCTGCTTCGATAGCTAATAATCCCTGAATAACTGTATAAATAGCTGTTGCAGTGATATGGTAGCCCTCTTTTTTTAACACCTTTATTGCACGTAATCCAGCTGGAGTAACAGGTACTTTGATAAATATATCATCTCCTGCTTGTCTACGAATTTCATGAGCATCCTTTTAAGATACCTTCAAAATCTTGAGAAATCACCTGAACATGAATAGAGGGTGCAGAGCCAATCAATTCTCTTACATCTTTGATTCGTTCAAAAAAATTAATAGAACCCTCTCTTTTTGCAATAGTGGGATTTGAAGTTACCCCAGCTAGCGGTAAAATTTCAGACCACTTTTTAATCTCATCTAAATTTAATGTGTCAAGCATAAATTCCATAAAAAGAACCTCTTTATTTTACAAAGTATGCTCAGTACGTCCTATAATATCATCTTGGGTTGCCTTAGAAAGAACATTGAAGAATGCAGAGTATCCTGCAACACGAACAATTAAGTCTCTGTGTTTTTCAGGATGTTTCTGAGCGTCAATCAACGTCTCTCTGGAAACAACATTGTATTGAATATGGTACCCATGTAAACGATTAAAGAATGTTCGTAACAAAGCAATTAGTTTTAATTTATCTTCTTCTTTGGCTAACGTTTGAGGATTTACTTTCTGATTTAAGAGAACCCCACCTACGATTTCATCTGTTGGTAATTTTGAAACCGATTTTAAAACAGATGTAGGGCCGTGTTGATCCATATTATGTGATGGTGAACAACCCTCTGCTAACGGTGTACCCGCGTTGCGTCCATCTGGCGTTGCTAATGTTCCACGTCCCTGTCCTACGTTGGCTGAGATAGAAGATGTTCCTGAATAACGAATCCCTCCAATAGGACCTCTTCCATAACGTGTATTAGGATATTTAGCAATTTCATCAACATAAATGTCGTAAGCAGCAGTAACCAATTTGTCAGCATAATCATCATCATTACCGTACTTAGGTGCATCATGAATCAACATTTCTTGAATGACCTTACCTTCTTCTCCGGCATAATCTGTTTCCAATGCATGCCAAAGCTGACTTGGGCTTATACGTTCTTCCTCAAATACCAATTTTTTAATTGCAGCTAATGAATCCGACAAATTTGCAATTCCAACTTGCAAACCTGATATATAATCATATACTGCTCCACCTTCTTTAAGGTGTTTTCCACGACCAATACAATCATCAGTCAATGCTGAACATAGAATATCAGGAACTTCTCGTTCCAATGATAAATCAATAGAATTTTCAACAATAACACTCATTCGTGTCAAATATCTTAGTGTTTTATCCCAAGCATTTTCTAATTCAGAAAAGTTCTTCATATCCTTAAAATGACCAAAGCTTGGTGCAAACCGTTTACCCGAAGCCGGATCAATTCCATCATTCATCGTGATCAGTAGAACCTTAGGAAAGTTCATATAACTCATACCTGTGCAACGATAGCCCCATTTCCCTGGAACAGCCGTTTCAACACATCCAATGGCACTGTAGTCATAAGCATCATCTTCCATTACTCCTTTTGCAATAAAAGAAGGAATAATAATCTCATCATTATTAAATGCAGGCATACCAAAACCAAGTTTCATTACTTCAATACACTCATTCATGAAACGAGCATCTAAACCTGCATGGTAACGTACAGTTAGATTAGGTTGCGGTAGATGGGTTTGTGCAACTGATTTTAATACCAAATAAGATAATGGGTTAACAGCATCCTTCTTATCTCGAGTCTGTCCACCAATTGTAACATTTTGATATAAAGGACTTCCTGCTGAAGAAAATGTATGTGCTTGACTGCGAACCTTATTAATTGTAATTGTCTTAATCCAGAGATTTGTCAGACGTTCAACAATGCTATCTTCTGTTTCTTTACCACTTTCTAAATCAGCCTTCATATATGGATACATATATTGATCAAAACGACCATATGAAAGAGAGTGGCCATTAGATTCAATTTGTAAAATACATTGAATAAACCAAACTGATTGAATAGCTTCTGCAAAAGTAGTTGCCGGTTCATATGGGACTCGAGAGCAAATATCTGCGATCTCAAGTAATTCTTTCTTACGTTTAGGATTTGCATTTTCGGCTAAACTTTTAGCAAGATCAACAAAGCGATTTGCATATACTTTAATAGCATCGATTACGATAAAGATAGAGTCGTAAAAATGATATTTATCAATACTTGCTGGATCTGTTAAATCTAGCGCTGCTTTCGCTTTACGAGCCCGCTCTTCAAAACCTCTTAAACCAAATTGCAACAGTTTCTGATAGTTAACTGCTAAATGAGCATCTCCAGAATTCATCTTACCTTCCATACCGAAGAATCCTGTTTCCATATAAACAGACACTTCTTCAGGTAACAAGGCACCAGCTCTAGCACGTAAATTATTATTTTCCCAAAACGGAGCAATACTTCTAAGTTGTTCTTTTGTTTCTTCAGTAATATAGAAAACATCTCCATCACGCTTTTCAAAAAGATCCAACTCATTGAGAACAAATTCTAGCGTATATTCTGGAAAAATAGGAGCATCTTTATTGGAAGAAGCTTGATTTCCCGCAATCATAGATTCTTCTTCGATATAGATAGTCATATTTTCCAAAATTTCTTTGAGCATATAGGCGCGTTTTAGGACATTAGGTTGTTCCTTATATCGATCATAAGCGCGTGTTGCTAGAACCGCTCTCTCAGCATCAATATAAGGTTTTTTATTTAAAACATCTTCTCGATATTTGTTCATCCTTTCAGTAAGGCTACCAAAATATTCTGTCTTGATTGTCGTTCTTGCTACTTCTTTATTTACCATAATAAGCACCTTTCTTTCGAAAATATTTTTGTTTCTTTCGAAAATATAATACCTGGTTTTTTAGAAAATTTCAAGCTTTCAACTAGAAAAACTTTAACTCTCTAATTTTTAGCACAAATGTGTGTGTTTAATGATAATACACAAATGTTTTTTAGAATTATCATGCTTCATTCTGATAAGCTAAACGATCCTGTACTTTAAAGAATGGGAAATAAACTAATGTAGACATCGCTAATATCACCAGCTGAGTAATAACTCCTTGCCATCCACCAACCATAAATCCTGATATAATAGCTGGGGTGCTCCAAGGTAATGTAACTCCTGAAAATGGCTGCATGAAACCTGTTGCAATAGCTCCATATACTATAACAGCTGCAAGTACAGGAACAAGAATGAAAGGTACAAACATAACTGGATTCATGACAATCGGAAATCCAAATACAACTGGCTCATTTACGTTAAATATTGCTGGAAAAGCTGCTACTTTCCCTAACGCTTGGTACTGTTTAGATTTTGATGCAAAAAGCATCGCAACTACAAGTCCAAACGTAATCCCTGAACCAGATAGAATTAAAAATGAATCTAAAAATTGTTGAGTAACAATATGTGCACCATTTTCTAATGATAGATTCCCAGAGGCTAACATAGCTTTATTAGCATCAAGATTAGATAAAAGCAGAGCTGTCACTACTCCATTTACTACCGATTGTCCATGAACACCAAACCACCACAAAAATGATATAAAGAATGCAATTCCAATTGCACCATACAAAGATCCAGTTAAACCTTGCAATGGAACTTGAATAGCAGAATAAATCATTTCTATGAATGTTCCGCCATTAGTCAATGAGCTCGCTAAAATATATACAATCATAGAAAGTAAGAAAATTACAAATGCTGGAATCATTGCTTCAAACTGTTTCGCAATAGCTTGTGGAACTTGTTCTGGCATCTTAATAACAATTTTTCTCTTTATAAAGAAGGTATAAATACTTCCTACTACCAAACCTATAATGATAGCACCGATAATTCCTTGACCTCCAAACCAAACTTTACTAATAGCATCCCCAATTGCCTCACCTTGTTTAGGGATATAAGATGATCTTAGCAAAATAAAGAATGCAGATACAGATAGAACCCCAGCTGGCAAAGCCTCTACTCCGCTATTCTTAGCATAAGAATAGGCAATTGAAAAACAAGAAATTAGACCCATAATCGCAAAAGTTCCTGAATATACTTGCATAAACGGCTCTGTCCAATTTGCTCCAAATACACTAGCAATGCTCTTGTTTAATCCTTCAAATGGCAATTGTCCCATAATCAAGAATAAACTACCAACTACTGTCAATGGCAAAATTGCTAACATACCATCTTTTAGAGCTATAATACCACGCATATTCACAAACTTCATCATAGGTGCAATGATTTTTTGAACATCCATCTTTGCCATAATAAATCTCCTTTTCTTACCCACTAATCAAAGATAGGGCCAAATCTAATACTTTTTTCCCATCTAACATACCATAGTCCATCATCGGAATAACAGCTATCGGAACATCACACTTATCACAAATTTCTTTTGATTTATCTAATGTATAAGCAACTTGAGGCCCCAACAGTGCAACATCTAGATTTGGGGCATAATCCGCTAATTTAGACTGAGAAAATCGCCTCTATTTCTGCCTCAACTCCACTAGATTGCGCTGCAATTTTCATATTATTTACAAGCATACCAGTAGAAAATGCCTGCTGCACAAAACAAACCAATCTTCACCATTATATTTTCCTCCTCTATGTTAATACTCTAGTATTATTTTTTGTGAAGTTCTTTTCTCAAACTAATAATTTCTTTGATTAAATTAATCTCCGTCATACTAGTCATGAGATGATCTTGTGAATGAACAAAGAGAGCTGTTATTTCTGTCTTTGTACCAGACGCTTCCTGTGCCAAGAATTTTGTTTGTAGATTATGGGCTTCTAATAAGGCTGCATCAGCTAACTGGATTTCTTCTTCACATCGTTCACATGTACCGTTTTTTATATAATCTAACGCTTTATAAATATGTTGTTTCGCATCGCCAGCATATAAAATTAAACCCATGATAATTTGATCTGGAACAATAATTTCCATAAATTCCTCCTCATTTCACTATGTAAAAAGCTTTTTCATTTGAAATTTTAAAATTTTCTTTTGTAACTATAGAATACAACTACATAATAAACTTGTCAATCTAAAAGACAACAAATAAACTATTTTTTTATTTATATAAGCACAAATGTGCAATTGATTAAAAAAAGAAAAAAACGATAAACTGATATCAGTCTATCATTTTCACTCGCATAAAAATATTTCGAAAAGAAAAAAATCACCATCTTCTTCTAAAAACTTTTTAAAAATTGTATTTTTTTATCTGTAATCAGATGATTTACTAGATTAGCACGCAAGACAGAAAGAATCGCAGATACTTTCGTATCACCGTAAGCAACAGCTAAACTTTGAGGAATATTTTTTAAATCTTCCAAAGAGATTGCTATCGTTCTTTCCTGTAAGTTCTCATAAACTTCTTTACCTTTTGAATCAAAGAATCGACAACAAATTTCCCCTACAGTTTTAACTTTTGTCAATTCTTTAAAGTCATCCTCTGTAAGCATGTCTAACCATTGATGTTTTCCTTTATTACTAAAATCACCAATCCCAACCACAACTATATCTAAATCTTTCCAACTATTTTTCAAATCTTCAAAATATCTTGATTGCAAAATACCATCTGCTAACAATTTATTTTCTTGCACAATTGTTGCATTCATAAATGTACACTCTCCATGAAATTTTCTAGACATTTCATAAATCAGTGTATTCACATGGTATTTAGCGTGTATGTGACTAGGACCACCTGCTAGAGGATAGAAGTGAACATTTCGAACACTTTTGCTGTGGATTAAATCTACTAAATTACTTAAACTTTTTCCCCCAAGAAAAGCCAATTTTCATATTATCATCAATTAAATTCCTAAGGACACCTGCTGCAACTTGAGAAATTCTTTCAGATAAAATTGTTGGATTATCATCAAATTCATTTGGAATAATTTCTAAACTTTCCAGACCATATTTTTCTTTTACATAATTTTCCAACTTAAACATATTGGTATCAAAAATTCTCTATTTCAATTTTAACAATTCCTGCATTCCTTGCTTCTGTTAACATTCTACTAATAGAGGTTCTATAAATTCCTAATTTTGCTGCTATTTGTGACTGATTTAAGTTTTCAATATAATACAGATAAGCAATTTTAGAGAGCAGTTTATTCCTATCTTGATTCATACACTTAACCTCTTACGAAACTACCTTAACCATTATCCCAGCATTTTCTAATGTAGCTATATTTTGTTTAGAAAGTTTTTCGTCTGTTATTACTTCATAGACTTGACTTAAAGCAAATCTTCTTACTGTACCCCTTTTATCAAATTTACTTGAGTCAGTTAGCACAATGACTTTATCCGACGCTGCTGAAATATATTGAACTACCTCACTGCGCATTAAATCTTTTCCTGTAAAGCCCATCTCTTTATCGTAGCCATCTGTCCCAACAAAAGCTTGACGCACATGAAAAGTCTGTATCATTTCTTTTAATAAAGGTCCTACGGTAACCTGTGAATCTTTCTGAAACTCTCCACCAAGAACAATAACACGACATGAATCATAACCTCTTACAAAATTTGCTATAAAAAATGAATTTGTTACAATAGTGACATTTCTTTTTTGCTTGCAAATTTCCTCAGCAAGTAAAGCACAGGTTGAACCAGATTCTATCATTATTGTTTCATTATCTGATACCAATTTTACTGCTTCTTGAACAATTTCTCTTAATTTCATAATTAATTGACAAGCGTACATTTAAGTCATCTCCACTATTTAACACAGCATATCCATGCTCTCTGTGTAATAAGCCTTTTTGACTCTAATTTATCTAAATCTTTTCTAATCGTTACTTTCGATACATTTAATTTTTTTCCGATAATGTATTAACATCAATCTTTTCATATTCTGATACTAATTTAATAATTTGTTCCAATCTTTTCATTTTACACCTCCGTTTTTATTCTACCAAAATAAAAAGCAAAAACAACAAATTAAACTTTCGTTCGTAATTGTTTTTTTCTTTCGTTTTTTTGTGATAGGATAGAATTATAAAGAGGAGGAACTCTTATGGAAATATCTAAAGGAATTATTTTTAATATTCAACACTTTTCAATTCATGACGGTCCGGGTATTCGTACAACTGTTTTTTTAAAAGGATGTCCTCTGCGCTGTCCATGGTGTTCTAATCCTGAATCTCAAAGAATGAAACCTGAAAAAATGAAAGATGCTCAACGAGAAAATTCACTTTAGTAGGTGAAGAAAAAACTGTAGAAGAAATTATTACAGAGGTATTAAAAGATAAAGAATTTTACGAAGAATCCGGTGGAGGTTTAACTTTATCAGGGGGTGAAATATTTGCTCAGTTTGAATTTGCTAAAGCCATCTTAAAGTCAGCTAAAGAACATCACATACACACTGCCATTGAAACTACTGCCTTTGTTGATCATGAAAAATTTGTTGATTTAATCCAATATGTGGATTTTATCTACACAGACCTAAAAACATTATAATTCTATAAAACATAAAAAAAGTGACTGGGGTTTTTTTAATCAAATGATTATTAAAAAAACATTCATTATGCTTTTTCTCAACATAAAACTATCGTTTTAAGAATCCCAGTTATCCCTGATTTTAACAATAGTTTAGAGGATGCAGAAGAATTCGCTACTCTATTTAACTCATTAAATATCGACCAAGTTCAACTACTCCCTTTTCATCAATTTGGTGAAAACAAATATCGTTTATTAAATCGGAAATATGAAATGGATGGAGTCAACGCACTTCATCCTGAAGATCTTATTGATTATCAAAAGGTATTTCTGAACCATCATATTAATTGTTATTTCTAGTTCATTTCCTTGAAATGCTCTAGCTATTTGCAGATAACAAGCATCTATAATACATACTTAACTTTTCAAAAGGTTTAGCTAAAAAATTTTAGCCAAACCTTTTCTATTTTACCTTGCTCTAGAATTTTTAAACTGCTATACTTATAACAGAAAACCCTTCCAAGGAGGTAGCGGATGTCTCATTCCTTTAAAAAATCTCTCCAAAAAGAAATTCTCCATAGAAGCTCTATCGCAGCCTTTATGACCTCTCTTTTACTACTCATTTTACTTTTTGGTTTTTCCTATTTTTTACAAAAGCAACAACTCTCCAAAGACACGAGACAGATTGTCAAACAAGTTCAAGAGATGAAAGAAGCAAATAATGAGCTCCTGACCACTATGAACTATAAAATGATTCCTGGATTTTTGGATGGCAAACACACAGAGAGAGAAGTCTTTAGCTTATTTTACGAGACAAAAGCTAAATTAAAACTTAGTTCTGACCTCATTATCCTAAGTGATACAGGTGAATTACTATTTAGTACCAATCGCAATCATCAAGAAAGTATTTTATCACCCTACTATCTAAAACTGCTCATTCAAAATCCTTCTCAAGAAAAAGTTACAGAAAAAATTGCACTCTCTTCAGATAAGCAACATTACACACTCTTTATCAAACCACTACTTCAAAACCAACGAGTTAAGGCCTATACTATTGCTTTCGTAAATGAGAATGATTTCATCTCAAGTTTCCCAATGATAAATTCTAAATACATCATTACCGATAGCTTTGGAAATATGTTTTCCAACAATACAAACCAGTTCACTCGCTCCACTCTTGAAAAATTTGATGAAAAACTCCTACACTCTCGTACCCACTGGTATGAGAATGAACCGCTTATTGTTCAAAAAGAAAAAGTCGGTGCTATTTTTTCAATCTATACTTTTCAATCCTTTTTTCCTATTCCTAGCTTACTCGGCCTAGCCTCCATTCTCACCTTATGTATATTCTTCCTCTACTTCTGGCAAGCAAGACGAATTGCTCATAAGATTGCTACACACAACGCTGTTCCTATTGAAAGCTTAGTTTACCAACTTCAAGAAATTCCCAAACAAGCAGAAAAAAGACTTTCTCTACAAACAGGTGATGAGTTTGAATTTATGGCCGAAAAAATTAATAATATGTTGTATGAATTAGATCAACTTCATCAGAAAATGTTGACCATCGAAAAAGAAAAGTGGATTTTTGAAAGAAAAATGCTGGAAGCTCAGTTCAATCCTCATTTTCTCTACAATACGCTTGAGACAATTAAAATTACTTCTTTAATGGATGCAGCTCTCACACAAGACCTGATTCAAAATCTCACGCGCATTCTTCGCTACAGTATCACCGATTTAGAAAAAGAAACAACCATTTGCCAAGATTTAAAGATTATAGAGGATTACCTTATTATTCATAAGATTCGTTTTGAGCACTTTTCCTATGATATTGTCTGCCCAGAAACTGTTGATAATCAGCCTATTCCTAAACTTTTCTTGCTTCCTCTAGTAGAAAATGCTATAAAATATGGGATGCAATACCGTATTGATCTTCATATTGATATCCAAATTACCTTGGAAGCAGATTCTCTGACTTTTTTAGTCAAGGATAATGCTGGAGGGCTCACAAACAAGAGCGACTCGCTATTTTAGACTCTTTAGAAAGCCCTCATACCCAGCATGGCATCGTTAACAGCTATAAACGATTGAGCAATTTCTTTTCTGATGTCCAGCTAGATTTAGGAGTCAATCGCCAAGGAGAAACTTGGGTCAAATTTATAACGAAAGGACTAACTCATGTTTAAGCTCATTATCGTAGAAGACGAACACCTCATTCGAAAATGGCTAGAGATTGCCGTAGACTACTCTGCCTTAGGTATCCAAGTCGTAGGAACTGCCAGTCACGGTCAAGAGGGAATGAAACTCATCCAAGAAAAAGAACCTCATATTGTCTTAACAGACATCACAATGCCAATTATGGATGCTTTTATGATGTTCGAAGCCACTCGTACTCTCTCCTATGAAAAAGTTATCTTATCAGGTTATAACGATTTTCAAAATGCCAAAAAAGCCATGCAATATGGAGCAGTTGATTTCTTATCCAAACCAATTGATACCAAGGAGTTGACAGAATGTCTTCAAAAAATTGTTTTGCGATTACGAGTTAGCACTCGTCAAGAAACTCCTTTTTTAGAAGAATATCAAACTTTACTTACCTCTATCCAACAAATTGATACACAAACCAAATCATTCAGCAAATTCTTGAATTTGTTCATCAACACTACTGTATGCACTTTACCATTTCTAGCATTGCAGAGAATCTAGGGTATAGCGAAAGTTATCTATATAAGGTTATCAAAGAAGACTTCCCAATGACGCTAAATGAATATATCTTACGCTACCGCCTCAAGCAAGCTATAGATAAAATGGCTGAATCCCCCAATTCCCCCCTAAGCGATATCTCTGAACAAATTGGATTTTCAGACTATAAATATTTTGCAAAAGTTTTTAAAAAGTATCTCCATATTTCTCCAAAAGAATTAAAACTCATGGATAAAAACCATTGATGTAAAAGGATTGCTCAGCTCAGGCAATCTTTTTATTTTGTGCTTTTACCCAATGAAAATCAAAGTGCTAACTACTCAAATCATAGCTTTGAGATTGCAGATAAAGCGACGTGTTTTGAAGAGTATTACCATCAAAATCTCAGCTACAATTCACCCATCCTTGCTCGAGGAACTCATTTCCTATTTTTCGTTTTAGATTTCTTTAAGGTTTTTATTATATCCTGTAGAACTCTACAATTTAAAAACATTAATAATCTAGGTAGAGAAAATGTTCGTAAAAAAGGAGATACTTATGAAAAAAATACTATTCTTTCTCTCTTTTAGCTGGATATTCCTTTCTTTATCAGGGTGTTCTTCTCCTATAGAAGCGGAAACTAGCTCTGAAAAAGATTCAGATAACACTTTGGTTGTCTACTCGCCTAACCCTGAAGACCTTATCGAAGAAACAATACCTGCCTTCGAAGAAAAATATGGTATTAAGGTTGATTTAGTACAAGCCAGCACTGGGTGAATTGTTCAAAAAAAGCTGAGGCCGAAAAAAAGAATCCCTGTAGCTGATGTCATTTTTGGAGGCTCCTACGCCCTCTTCTCTTCTAACGAAAATCTTTTTGAACCTTATATTTCCCAAGAAAACGACCAGATAATCCCTGAATATCAAAATAAAACAGGATTCTACACACCTTACACACTGGATGTCAGTGTTATCATTGCCAATTCAGCCCTTACAAAAGATATTAAAATTGAAGGCTACAATGATCTACTCAATCCTAAATTAAAAGGAAAAATTGCTACTGCTGATCCAAGTAATGCTTCTAGTGCCTTTGCTCAATTAACAAACATGCTTGTAGATCAAGGTGGATACGAAAATGAACAAGCTTGGACCTATGTGAAAAAAATCTATTTACCCTAGTAGATGGAAAGATTGCATCTAGTTCTTCAAATGTTTACAAAGCTGTCGCCGATGGGGAAATGGCTGTTGGACTCACCTATGAAGATCCTGCTTTAAAACTCTTAAATGATGGGGTTGATGTAAAAGTCATTTATCCAAAAGAAGGAACCGTCTTTTTACCTGGTAACGCAGCTATCGTCAAAAATGCCAAACACATGGAAAACGCTAAGAAATTTATCGATTTCCTCCTTTCTCAAGAAATCCAAGATAAGCTAGGAACTGAAACAACAATCAGACCCATTCGTAAAAAAATGCTAAAACCAATAAAAAAATATGAAGGCTATGACAGAAATCAATATTGCCACCGAAGATTCAGATTATGTCATTAAAAATAAATCTACTATTCTTAAAAAAAGTACAATGATATTTTTTTACAGATATTCAATCTAAAAAAATAAACATTTGACTTTCCAATGATTAACTGTCAAACCCTACTATAAAAATCAAAAAGATTACTTCCGTTTTTTTGTAGAGAATTTTACTCTAATAGAATAGAATTATCGGTTTTAAAAACGCTTACATTATTTTAAAATAAACTTAAATAACACAACGGAGGTATCCATCATGAAAAAGAAATGGATGTATTATGCTGCTTGCGGACTAGCTCTTTTTGGTCTTGCTGCTTGTTCTTCTAATGAATCTGCCGATGGCGGTTCATCTGATAAAGGAGACGGCGGTTCGCTAGTCGTTTATTCACCAAACTCAGAGGGCTTAATCGGAGCAACTATTCCTGCCTTTGAAGAAAAAAATATGGTATCAAAGTAGAACTGATTCAAGCTGGTACTGGAGAACTTTTCAAAAAACTAGAGTCAGAAAAAGAAGCTCCTGTAGCCGATGTCATCTTTGGTGGTTCTTATACACAATATGCTACCCACGGAGAACTCTTTGAAAACTATACTTCAAAAGAAAATGATAATGTTATCAAAGAATATCAAAAACACAA
>BNJV01002057.1_pt1 | contig 20838 bp, 25 predicted proteins | sample 8540591 | NCBI WGS metagenome assembly BNJV01 (sample SAMD00202457, study PRJDB9452) | human saliva metagenome | host: Homo sapiens | reverse complement strand
ACCGCCGGAGATATCGTGGCCCAGGCTGAGGCCGGTGCCGACACGCGCGGCACCGGGCGCGCATCGAGAGCAGCCGCGAGCGTCAGCTCCTCTCGTGCTTGGAGGTCTCGAACAGGAGGTTGACCTGCTCGTTGTACGTCGTCAGCGTCTGAGGCGGGCACCCGGTTCGCCCACAGGTCGTCCGTCGCCGGCTTCATGATGGCCGCCACGTCCGCGCCGAAGTAGGTCAGCGGGAAGAAGAACGTGGACCTGTCCTCCAGGTGCTGGGGTGAAGGGCTTGGTGGGCAGCCCAGTCTCCTCGAAGACCTTCACGGCCTTGTCAGTGGAGGAGGAGATCGCCGGGAAGACGATTCCGTGAGAGGCCACGATGTCCTGCGCCTCGGCGGTTCCCAGGAAGGCCACCCACTTGGAGGCATTGTCGATGTTGGCCGACTGCTTGGAGATCGAGTCTCCCAGCCCGTTGTACAGGGAGACCGACTTGCCGCTGGGGCCCACTGGGATTCGCGGCGATCCCGACCTTGACGTCGAGCTTGGCGTAGGTGCTGAACATCCACGAGCCGTTGAAGCACATGGCGACCTTGCCGCTGCCGAGTTGGACATCGGTGCTGGTCGTGGAGGAGAAGGCGCCGCGAGGAGGCATGTAACCCTTGTCCACCAGGCCGAAGTACCAGTCCATGGCGTCCTGGAAGACCTTCTCGTCGTAGCGGTAGTGGTTCCCCCACGTCTCCTTGTTCGTGTAGAACCAGTCGCCGGCCGAGCCGGTGAAGGGACTCCACTGGGTCTGGCCGTCCCCGGTACCGGCGTCCTGGATACCCAGGCCGTAGACGGCCACGCGGTTCTTGTCGAAACCGGGCTCGTCACCGCGCACGCCGTTCTTGTCCACGGTCAGGCGGGCCAGGACCTTCTCGAAAGGTTCCGCCGTCGGTGGGTTCCAGGACCAGCCGGCCAGGTCCGCCTCGGTCAGGCCCTGCCTGGGTGAGCATGTCCCGGTTGTAGAAGACCGCCACGGTGTCCCAGTCCTTGGGGCAGCCGTACTGGTGGCCGTCCTCCCCTTCCACAGGTCGATGAGGCCCTCCTGGAAGGCGGACTCGTCGACACCGGCCCAGGCGGGCCTGCTTCTCCAGCAGGACCAGGACCTCCAGATCCACGAACTGGGCGAACTTGGAGATGTGGTCGGTGAAGGCGTCCGGGCCGGTCCCGGCGATGAAGCCGGCCGTCAGCTTGGTCCAGTAGTCGCCCCAGGCGATCTGGGTGATGTTGACCTTGATGCCGGTCTTGGCCCCGAAGGCCTTGGCGCAGGCCTCATAGGCGGGCAGCTGGCTGGCGTCCCACATCCAGTACTCCACGGCGCCGGGCTCCCGACTTTCCTGGAGCCGCCGGAGCAGGCGGCCAGGGTCAGGGCGGCCGCGCCTGAGGCCAGGCCGCACAGGAGGCTGCGGCGCGACAGTGAGGAGCGAAGAGGGCTGATCGGTTGAGTCGTCATCTGCTGCCTCACTTGATTCCGGTAAAGCTGATGGAGTTGACGATGCGCCGGGCGAAGGCCATGAACAGCAGGAGCATCGGGAGGGCTGCCACCAGGGTGGCGGCCATGAGCCCGGCCCAGTCGGGACCGGTCTGCGGGGCCTGGGAGCGGAAGACTGCCAGGGCCACCGTGAGCACCCGAGAGGAGTCCGTGTAGGAGACCAGCAGGGGCCAGAAGTAGTCGTTCCAGGCCGTGATGTAGGTCAGGATCGCCAGCGTCGAGATCGGGGCCTTGGCCATGGGCAGGATGAGGGTGAAGAACACCCGGACCTTCGAGGCGCCGTCGAGCAGCGCGGCCTCCTCCAGCTCGCGCGGGATGTTCATGAAGAACTGCTTTGAGGAAGAACACCGCGAAGGGCGTCATGAACATGGTCGGCAGCGCGACTCCCAGGAAGGTGTCGATGAGGTGGAGCTGCTTGACCAGCACGAAGTTGGGCAGGAGCGTGAAGATCGAGGGGACCATGAGGGCTCCCAGGAACACGGCGAAGACCGTGTCGCGTCCCTTCCAGCGCAGGCGGGAGAAGGAGTAGGCGGCCATCGCCGAGAAGAAGACCTGCCCAACGGTGACCAGTGTGGAGATGATGACCGAGTTGCGCAGGTAGAGCCAGAAGTTGATGGCTGCGCCGCTGCCGCCGTCGGCCAGCGCCTCCTCGGTGGACTGCATGCCGAAGACGCGGGCGAAGCCGCGCAGGTTGATGTCCACCGGCAGCAGGCTGGTGGGGTGGGCCGTGATGCCCGCGTTGGAGGACAGCGCCGTACGCAGCACCCAGTAGAAGGGCAGGAGCGTGAACAGCATGATGAGGATCATCGCCGCCCAGGCCAGGGCCTTGCCGACGGTGAACCGGCGGCCGGGGGCCTCGGAGGACGCCGCAGCGGCCGCCTTGGGGACTTTTGCGGAGGACACGGGATGCGGGTTGTCGTTGTCATGGGTGGTCCTCCTCAGTCCAGGTCCGTCTCGCCCGCACGGGTCATGCGGTACTGCAGGATCGTGATCGCCGCCAGGACGAGCAGCAGCCCCACCGCCATGGCGGAGGCGTATCCGAACTGGAAGCGCCCGAAGGCCATGTCGTAGATGTAGTACTGCAGCACGCGGGTGGCGTTGACGGGGCCGCCCTGGGTGGCCACCGAGACGGTGTCGAAGACCTGGAAGGAGCCGATCATCGTCATGATGAGCACCAGCGCCAGGATGGGACGCAGCAGCGGGACGGTGATCCGCCAGAACATCCGCCACTCGCTGGCGCCGTCCATCTTGCCCGCCTCGTAGACCGTGTTCGGGATCGACTGCAGGCCCGCGAAGATGAGCAGGGCCGTGTAGCCCACGTGCCGCCACACGTTGATGATGGCGATGGTGGGGATGGCCATCGACGAGGAGAAGAAGTCGACGGCTGAGCCCGTCAGGGACTCCAGGAGCTGGTTGGTGATGCCCAGCGTGTTGTCCAGGATCCACAGCCACAGCATGGCGGCGACCACGTTGGAGACCAGGTAGGGCGTCAGCACGATGGAGCGCACGAAGGTGGACTGGGTCAGGCGCTGCATGAGGACGGCGATGAGGAGCGCCAGGATCGTCTGCAGACCGATGTTGATGACCACGTACTCCACGGTGACGACGACGGCGTTCCAGAAGGTGTCGTCCTGGGCCATGCGCTTGTAGTTGTCCAGGCCGGTGAACTCCTCGGGGGTCAGGAGGTTGTACTCGGTGAAGGACAACCAGATGCCTCGGATGAGGGGCCAGATGTAGAAGGCGACGAGGCCGATCGTCGCCGGGAGGATGAAGGCGAGGCCGAGCTTGAGGTCGGAGCGTGGCTTGCGTTGCCGACGCGATGGTCGCGCGACCAGGGTCGAGGTTGACATCGGGTCTCCAAATCGACGGTGATGAGGGAAAACGGGTCGAAGACGGATGGATGGGGGTAGGAACGGGTAGAAGAGGGAGGGAGAACGGATCAGCGACTCGGAGGATCGCCGAGCCGTCAGTCGACGGCGCTCACGCGCAGCAGGACGAGGTGGTCGGGGTGCAGCACCGGTAGTGCCAGACCTGTGGTGGTCAGGTAGGAACCCGGCAGGGTGACGCCCTCGGCCATCCAGCCCGCCGCGAGGCTCAGCTCGGGATAGGCCGGTGCCGCCAGGCGCACGTGGTAGCGGCGCGAGGGGTCCAGGCCGGGCAGCGGGCGCGGCGCCGTGGGCCAGGCCAGGAGCTGACCCAGCGAGGCGATCTCGAACAGGGCGTCGGAGCCGTCAGGGGCGACGACGCCCCTCGATGCGCAGCACATCGTCGTCGGGCAGGTCGGCGTGAACCGTCACGCCCGAGTGCAGCAGGCTGCGCAGCTCCTTGTGCAGCGCGATGATGGAGGCCAGGCGCTCGCGGGTGGCCTCGTCGGCCTCGGTGAGGTCCCACTCCACGCCCATGTGGCCCCACAGGGCGGTCCCGGCCCGGAAGTCGAGGTCGAGGTCGCGCAGGGTGGTGTGGGCCCGCCCGGAGCCGACGTGGGTGCCCACCAGCTCGGGAGGAAGCAGCAGCGTGGTGCCGCGCTGGATGTTCTGGCGGTCGTGGGCGTCGATGCAGTCCGAGGCCCACACTCGTTGGGTGCGCTCCATGATCCCCAGGTCGATGCGGCCGCCGCCGCCGGCGCAGGACTCGATCTCCAGGGCGGGGAAGCGCTCGTGGAGCGCGTCCAGGAGCCGGTAGACGGCCAGGGTCTGGTCGTGGACGGCGGCCGCCCCCTGGCGTCCCGCGGTGGGGTCGGCGACCTCATGCCCTGTGGCCAGCAGGGGGGAGTTGTGGTCCCACTTGAGGTAGGCGATGTCGAGGCGCTCCACGAGGGTGGAGATGGCGTCGAACAGGTAGTCCCAGGCCCCGGGGGCGGTCAGGTCCAGGACCCGCTGGTGGCGGTGCTCGGGAGCTCCGCCGGCGCCGTCGGACAGGATCCACTCCGGGTGGGCGCGGGCCAGCTCGGAGTCGACGTTGATCATCTCCGGCTCGAACCACAGGCCGAACTCCATGCCCAGGGCGTGGACGTGCTCCACGAGCGGCTCCAGACCGTCCGGCCAGGCCTCGGGGGAGACCTGCCAGTCGCCCAGTCCCGAGGTGTCGTCGCGGCGGGAGCCGAACCAGCCGTCGTCCAGGACGTAGCGCTCGATGCCGACCTGGGCCGCGGCGTCGGCCAGGGCCTTGAGCTTGTCCAGGTCGTGGTCGAAGTAGACGGCCTCCCAGGTGTTGAGCAGCACCGGGCGGGGCGGTCGGGGGTGGAGCGGGCGCGAGCGCAGCCAGGCGTGGCTGCGGTGGGCCAGGGCGTCCAGTCCCTCGCCCCAGGAGAAGACCGTCCACGGAGAGGTGTAGGTCTGACCGGGGGCCAGTAAGACCTCGCCCGGCAGGAGCAGCTCTCCGGCTCCCAGGAGCTTGCGCCCCGAGGCTGGGTTCATCGCCAGGTGGCGGACATTGCCGGACCAGGCCGCGTGAACGCCGTGGACGCGCCCGCTGCGCCATCCGAAGCCGGTGGGGCCGGCGGCCAGCCAGGTGACGGCGTCGTGCCCCGGGCGCCCCTCCCAGGACTCGCGCAGGCGGGTGCCCGGGGTGAAGGGGGTGCGCACGAGCCGGCGCTCCTGGACGTGGTGGCCGGTGGTGTCAAGCAGCTCGTCGGCGCTGTCGGGCACCGGCAGCACCGGGGTGAGCTCGCCGACGACGAGGTCGGCTCCCTGCTCGCCGTCGGACTCGGGACGGTCGTCACGGACCCAGGAGCGCACGCGAATCAGGCCACAGGGTTCCAGGCGCAGCTCGGTACCCAGGGTCAGCTCGTGGGACGGCGTCGGTTCCGCTGGAGCGCGACCACGAGGGCGGTGCCGGCCGGAGTGTCCTCGGAGCCCTCCTCGTGGGTGAAGGCGGTGGGGTGGGGTGAGAAGGCCGAGCCGTCGGTGCGTGAGAGCGCCACGGCGGGGCGTGAGCTCCAGCCCAGGTGGGCCAGGGGCAGGATCGGCAGGTCGTTGGTGATCCAGGCGGTGTTGGTGCCCAGGGACGTCGCTGCGGCCAGGGGCCGCGTCGGACAGGGTCGTCACCGCTGACGTCACCCAGGTCAGGGGCCCCAGTGGCGCACCACCGGGAAACGGTCGTCGGGCAGGTCGAGGACCACGGAGGTGTCGGCTCAGCGCAGATGGAGGGTCATCATCGTCCTTCCGGGGAGGGGAAGGAAACCAGGAGCGATTCCTTGTAAGATGAAAAATAATTGATGGTGCTAGATTTTCGCAAGGGTTTGCCCTACAGTGTCGGTACGAATCGGGCGGCGGTGAGCGTCGTCCCAGGTCATGGCCGTGCGGCTCCATCGTAGCAGTGACGACGACGGGGAGCAGGGAGTCGACGATGGACGGTGGAGGACGCAGCCTCGGCGCCAGGGCGCTGCTCGCCCTGATCTCCGCCGGCCCCATGAGTCGCGGCGACCTCGGGGGGCGCCTGGGGCTGTCTGCGGCGACGACGACGCGCACGGTGCGCCCCCTCATCGAGGCCGGTCTCGTCGAGGAGCAGCCGCCGGCGGAGGTGGGTGGACCGGGGCGGCCCACCCGCCTCCTGGCCGTCGTCCCGAACAGTGCCACCGTGGCGGGGATCAAGCTCACTGCCGACCGCCTCTACGCCGTCCTGACCGACCCGCTGGGCGAGGTCCTCATCGGTGACTCCCCTGCCGCTGACCGAGACCGACGCCGGCTCCGTAGCTGCCCTCATCGCCTCGGTGGTGGCGCAGCTGGCTGAGCGCAGCGGTCGGCGGCCAGACGCGATCGGGATCTCCCTGGGGGCGGCCGTCGTCGGGAGGCGGACCGTGGTGGTGGCCAGCTTCCTGGGGTGGCGCGATGTGCCCCCTGGCCGCCATGGTCACCGAGGCCACCGGGCTGCCCTGCGTCGCGGCCAACGACGTGCGCGCCTTCGCCTACGCCGAGGCCTGGTTCAGGGGCCGGCAGGAAAGGATCCCTTCGCCCTGGTCACCCTGGGTGCCGGGATCGGCTGCGGGGTCGTGGTGGCCGGTGAGGTCGTCTCCGGTGCGCAGGGGCGGCTGGCAGCGTCGGGCACCTGCCGGTGGATCCCTCCGGGCCCAGCTGCGAGATCGGGCACCCCTGGGTGCGCTCGGGCCCCTCGCCTCGACCCCCGGGGATCCTGCGGGCGGCCGCCGAGCACCTGGGGTGCGAGGCCGAGGACCTGAGCCTCGAGCTGCTCCTGAGTCCCGGACATGCGTCGCAACAGCGGCGTCGACGACGTCCTGCGGCGTGCGGCACTGGCGGTCGGAAGGGTCGTGGGGACCCTCATCGCCTACGTCGACCCCGAGCTCGTCGTCGTCTCCGGGGAGGGTCGCCGTGGTGGAGGCCTACCGGGAGGCCTTTGAGAAGGAGGTGGGACGGCCTGCGGCACTGGGCCGCGGCGCCGGTGCCCGTCCCGCTGCGCCCCTTCGAGTTCGACGAGTGGGCGCGAGGCGGCCGCGCTGGCCCTGGAGCAGTGGACGGTGGTGGCGGGCGATCGGTGAGCGGGTCCTCCCGTCCGTGGGCGAGCCACGGGCATGCACTGTGACAGGGAACCATGCCTGGGAACTAGGTCCTAGCGTGGTCTTGGAATAAGGGTGCCCTTAGATTGTGCGCATGAGCCGCCGCACCACCATCGCGCTGTCCACCGCCGGCCTCCTTGCCGCCGGCGCTGCACTCGCCCTGGCCGTCCGTCCGACCCGTCCCAACGTCCCCGTCGCCTCGGCCCCTGACGGTCCCGCCCGCCCGCGCGTCGTCATCGCCGGCGGTGGCTACGTCGGTTCTGCACCGCCAGAGCACTGCGGGCCCGGCTGGGAACCGACCAGGTCGAGATCGCCATCATCGACCCGCGCCCCTACGCGACCTACCAGCCCTTCCTGCCCGAGGTCGCCGCCGGGTCCATCCAGCCGCGTCACGTCATCGCCTCGCACCGGCGCTCGCTGGCCGGGTGCACGATCATCACCGGCTCCATCGCCGGCATCGACCACGCCTCGCGCACCGTGACCATCGCCCTGCCGGTTCCCGGGCTCCACCCACGAGGAGGGCAGTGCCCTACCAGATCGGCTACGACCACCTGGTTCTGGCCCTGGGGCGCCGAGGCCCGCACCCTGCCGATCCCGGGGCCTGGCCGAGCAGGCCTCGGCTCAAGCAGGTCGAGGAGGCCCTGGCCCTGCGCAACCGGGTTCTGTCCCGCATCGAGGACGCCGCCTCCACCTGGGACGCCGAGCGTCGACGCCGGCTGCTCACCTTCGTCTTCGTCGGCGGCGGCTTCGCCGGGGTCGAGGCCATCGCCGAGCTCGAGGACATGGCTCGGGCCCTGGTCGCCACCGTCGACTCCGTGGAGCAGGCGGACGTGCGCTTCATCCTCGTGGAGGGCTCGCGTCGCATCCTGCCCGAGCTGACCGAGGAGCTCTCCGGCTACGGGCTGGAGCAGCTGCGCGAGCGCGGCATCGACGTTCGGCTCAACACCTTTCTGAGCTCCTGCGTGGACGGGCACGTCGTGCTGTCCGACGGCACTGAGCTTGACGCCGACACCATCGTGTGGACCGCCGGGGTCAAGGCCGCCCCGGTCCTGAGCGAGTCCGACCTGCCCGTCGAGGCTCGCGGCCGGGTCACCACCCTGCCCACCCTCCAGGTGGCCCGTGACGGCGTCGTCGTCCCCGGAGCCTGGGCCGCCGGAGACTGCGCCGCCGTTCCCGACCTCACCAGTGAGGATCCGCAGGCCACCTGCGCCCCCACCGCCCAGCACGCCGTGCGCCAGGCCGCCATCCTCGCCGACAACCTCGTGGCCACGCTGACCGGCCCGGGTCGAGGGTCGACCGACCCGATGGGCAGGGCGCGCAGCAGCTGACCGTCTACGCCCACGAGAACCTGGGGACCGTGGCCTCCCTGGGTATCGGCAAGGGTGTGGCCCGCATCATGGGTCAGAACCTGCGCGGCTTCACGGCCTGGACCGCTCACCGCGGTTACCACGTCTACGCGATGCCCACCCTCAACCGGAAGGTGCGCATCATGATGGACTGGTTCGCCGCCGTCGTCTTCCGTCGCGACCTGGCCTCCTTCGGGCTCCGTGGCGGCTCCTGGGTGCGGCCTTCGCCCAGGCAACCCGCAACGACGCCAAGATCGCCTCGCGCAAGAAGTCCTGAGGCGGGCCTCCTCGGTATATCAGGGGCTCGTGGCCCCGCCCGGCGTGCATCTGGTCACGACGCTCCGTCAGGGACTGGGGTGGGGCCCCGCCGCGCCACCTACACTGCTCGGCGATGACCACGCTCGCCACCACCGCCCCCGCTCTCGACGCCCGCGGCGCCATGCCTCGCACCTACCACGTGCGCACGCTCGGCTGCCAGATGAACGTCCACGACTCCGAGCACATGGCGGGTCTGCTGGAGGGGGCCGGCTACCTGCGCGTCGAGGACGTGCCCGAGGCCGCCGCCCGCGCCACCGACGCCGGTGACGGCGGGGCCGACGTCGTCATCATCAACACCTGCTCCGTGCGCGAGAACGCCGCCACCCGGCTCTTCGGCAACCTGGGCCAGCTCGCCGCCGTCAAGCGCGAGCGCCCCGGCATGCAGATCGCCGTGGCCGGGTGCCTGGCCCAGCAGATGGGGGAGGGGATCGTCGAGCGGGCCCCCTGGGTCGACGTCGTCTTCGGCACCCACAACCTCGACGTCCTGCCCGCCCTGCTCGAGCGCGCCCGGCACAACTCGGCGGCCGCCGTCGAGCTCGAGGAGTCCCTCAAGGTCTTCCCCTCCACCCTGCCCACCCGCCGCGAGTCCTCCTACGCCGCCTGGGTCTCCATCGCCGTGGGCTGCAACAACACCTGCACCTTCTGCATCGTGCCCTCCCTGCGCGGCAAGCAGCGCGACCGCCGCCCCGGCGACGTCCTGGCCGAGGTCGAGGCCGTCGCCGCCCAGGGCGCCATCGAGGTGACCCTCCTGGGGCAGAACGTCAACTCCTACGGGCGTCGGCTTCGGCGACCGCGGCGCATTCGCCAAGCTGCTGCGGGCGGCCGGCTCTGTTGAGGGGATCGAGCGCGTGCGCTTCACCAGTCCTCACCCTGCCGCCTTCACCGACGACGTCATCGAGGCCATGGCCACCACCGAGGCCGTCATGCCCAGCCTGCACATGCCCCTGCAGTCCGGGCTCCGACCGGGTGCTGCGCGCCATGCGCCGCTCCTACCGCACCCAGCGCTTCCTGGGCATCCTGGACAAGGTCCGAGACGTCATGCCCGAGGCCGCCATCACCACCGACATCATCGTCGGCTTCCCCGGCGAGACCGAGGAGGACTTCCAGGCCACCCTCGACGTCGTCGAGCGGGCCCGCTTCGCCTCGGCCTACACCTTCGAGTACTCCCGCGCCCGGGCACGCCCTGCCGCCGATCGCGACGACCAGGTCCCCGCCGAGGTCGTCAGGACCGCTACCGGCAGGCTCGACGCGCTCGTGCGCCGCATCGCCCGAGAGGAGAACGAGCGCCAGGAGGGACGCGTCGTCGAGGTGCTCGTCGCCGAGGGCGAGGGGCGCCGGGACTCGGCCACCGCCCGCATCTCCGGGCGCGCTGCCGACAACCGGCTCGTCCACGTCGCCCTGCCCGAGGGCTGGCCGAGGGACGACTACGCCGGCGGGGCCCCGCGTCCCCGGCGACATGGTCAGCGTGCGCGTCACCCACGGGGCTCCCCACAACCTCATCGCCGACTCCGCCCGCTGTGGGGGGGAGCCGGACCCGGTCGCCGCGGCCGCCAATGAGGCGCTCAAGCCCGGTGACCGCCTCTGGCTCGACGAGGGTCCCGCTCTGTTCCAGGTGCGGCGCACCCGCGCCGGGCGACGCCTGGGAACGCCGTCAGGCCGAGGCCTGTGCCGCACCCGAGCCCGACACCGCCCCGGTGAGCCTGGGTCTGCCCACCCTGCGTGTGGGCGCACCCGTCTGACTGAATCCCACGGGAGGCTGCCTTCAGTGAACGAGTGCTCTTGCGTTCTGTACCTAGAGGTATGTACAGTTCTGGCATCAGATTCAGGAGGGAGCAGAGTTGGGTGGCCGCCGTGCCTCCCAGGGGTGCGTCATGGTGAGGTATGTACAGTTCTGGCGTGGACTCGAGAGAGAAGCTGGTTGAGGCGATGGCCGAGCTGATGTGGGAGCGTGGTTACAGCGCCACGAGCCCGCGAGCGGTTCGCGAGCTCTCCGGCGTCGGTCAGGGGAGCATGTATCACTACTTCCCGACCAAGCGGGATCTCGGGCTGGCGGCCCTGGATCACAACTGCCGGGTCCAGCTGGATTCCTGGAAGGCCGCGCTCAAGGGGCTTGAGGATCCGCTCGAGATCCTCAGTGCCTACCTCACCCTCCCGCGTGATCCGCTCAAAGGCTGCCGAGTCGGTCGGATGGCGCAGGACAAGGCGGTGGTGGCTGACGACGGTCTTCGTGAGCCGGTCGCCGAGGCCTTCGCCCGGCTTCACGAGATGCTGGTCGTTGTCATTGGTACGGCCAGGTCGCAGGGGCGTCTGCCGGCAGACCTTGAGCCGGACCACCTGGCTCGCACGATGGTCGCCGTTGTTCAGGGCGGTTACGTCCTGGCCATGGCCGAGCAGGACAGGGCCCCGTATGACGCGGCCTGTCAAGGCGCCCTAGAGCTGCTCCGTGTAGCGGCCGGGGCCGTTGGTGCGGTTCCTGGGGGCGACGGGTCCGCCTCCTCCTGATCCTGACAAGTCGGCGTCGGTGTCCGCTGGCGCCTCCATTCACCGAAGGAGAAGGATCATGACCATTCGTATCGGTATCAACGGCTTCGGGACGCATCGGACGCACGTACCTGCGTGCTGCGCTGGCCGGCGGGGCGGACGTCGAGGTCGTTGCCGTCAACGATCTGACCGATGCGGGCACGCTGGCCACGCTCCTGGAGTGGGACTCAGTGGCCGGGCACCTCGACGGCGTCGCCGTCGACGGCGAGGACCTCGAGGTCGGCGGGCGGACCATCAGGGTCTTCTCCGAGCCGGGCCCGGCCAAGATCCCCTGGGGCGAGGTCGGGGCCGACGTCGTCATCGAGTCCACCGGGTTTCTTCGTTGACCGGGACAAGGCCGCCCAGCACCTCAAGGGGCGGCGCCAGGAAGGTCATCGTCTCCGCACCCGCCAAGGGTGACGTCCCCGACCTTCGTCCTAGGGGGTCAACGACAGTCAGCTGGATGTCTCTGCCGCCGACGTGTTCTCCAACGGGATCGTGCACCACGAACTCCCTGGCTCCCGCTCGCCAGGGTTCTCCACGACGCCTTCGGGATCGAGAGCGGTCTCATGACGACGATCCACGCCTACACCGGGGACCAGCGGCTTCACGATGCGCCCCACAAGGACCTGCGTCGGGCGCGTGCTGCCGCCGCCTCCATCGTTCCCACCTCCTCAGGGGCCGCCCGAGCCATCGGTCTGGTCATTCCCCGAGCTCGATGGGCGTCTGACCGGCGCTCCATGAGGGTGCCGGTCCCGGTCGGCTCGATCACCGACCTCACCGTGGTCACCTCCCGTCCGGCAACGGTCGAGGACGTCAACGCGGCCTTCCGCGAGGCTGCCGATCACGGGCCGCTGGCCGGCTACCTGCAGTACTCCCAGGCGCCGATCGTCTCCCACGACATCGTTGGCAACCCGCACTCCTCGATCTTCGATGCGCCCTTGACTGAGGGTGATTGACGGCCAGGTCAAGGTCTTCGGTTGGTATGACAACGAGTGGGGCTTCTCCAACCGCCTCGTGGAGTTCTCCCCAGAGGATCGGCGAACAGCTCTGACAACAGAATCGTCCTCTGGGAAGACGCAGTGCTCGTGGATGCGGTGCGGGCTCAGTGGCGACTTCGGTCGCACTGCCCGCATCCTCCCCGTCCGGCGGTGAGCGATGGGAGAAGGCTGGGACGCCGGCTGAGGTCCCTATTTGTTTTGCGCTGACGGTGGAGCGGGCCGGATGCGGTGGGGAGCAGCCCGCTGACCCCGCTAGGGCTGGGAAGCATGCCCAGCTTTCGACGCCAGCTCTGCTGCGCCGCCACGGTCCCCAGGCCCGTGGACGTCGACCGTATCCACGAGTGCGTCAAGCGACTGGGACTGCGCTACTTCATCGACGACGAGGGCGACGTCGGCATCCCGTGGCGCTACGTCACCGTCCACGCCATCTTTCAGGACACCAGGGCCGTCCAGATGCGCGGGATCTGGCACCGCATCGCCGACACCGAGCACCTGGCCCAGCTGCGCGCCCTGGTCGAGGACTGGAACACCACCCGCATCGGCCCCAAGGCCTACCTCACCGTCGCCGACGGCGGAGTGGTGCGTCTTCACGGTGAGTACACCTACCCCCTCGAGGCGGGGATGACGGACCGGCAGCTCGAGGACTTCGTCTTCGGCGGCTGCCGGCTCATCGTCGCCCTCATGCACGAGGCCGAGGAGCAGTTCCCCGACGAGCTGCGTGGAAGCCTGGAGCCCTGATGCCGCGACTGCAACGCCTCACCGACTTCATCGCACGTCTCCTGGGCAAGGAGTGGGACGTGCGCGCGCTGGAGGACCGTCAGCAGGGCCGTCACGCGGAGCCATCCGGTCGTCCCGCGAGGGACGCAGGCTCGTCGGCCGCTCACAGCGTCCCGCTGGCCCCAGACCGATCCGGTGAGAGCGAGCCGGATCGACTGGAGCCGTCGACCGGGCCGGCACAGACCCCGGAGCTCGCCGGACGCCCCACCCGTCAACGGGGTCGGCCGACCCGACGGATCGCATCAGGCACTGGGCCAGCAACCACCGCGTCGGCGGACACCGCCGACGCCGCGCACGCTCCCACAGCGCGGAATCGGGCCACCCAGTCGCTTCCGGGCTCGTTGGATCGACGCGGGGAGGAGACTGAGGGAGAAGGCCGAGCCGCTGACCCTGTCCCGGATCGAGTCCATGCTCACCGGCCCCATGGAGTACAACGTCCAGCTGGCTGACGACCGCGAGCACCCCTGCCTCCTGGGCACCTGGGACTCCTTCCCTTCGTCATCGAGATCCCCTGAGGGGCACGACGGCTGGCTCCTGGTCTCCGGGGACTGGGAGGAACCCGCCCCCGCCTCTCAGCGCGACGAGATCGCCGCCAGCGTCAACGACTGGAACCGGGACAAGTTCTTCCCCACCGTCGGCGTCGTCGACACCCCCATCGGGCCGCTGGTGCGAGCCACCCTACCTCACCGACCTGTCCGCCGGGGCGACCGACAGCCCAGCTGCGCCTCCACCTGGACACGGCGCTGTCCGCCTGCACCCAGGCCCTCAGCCTCGTGGGGCCCCTCCTGCCGGAGATCTGAGCACCGTGAGCCCCTAGCGGCCTCGAGCACCATCCGGCTCCCACGAGTCGCGTGGTGGGTCCCCACCGCCACCGGCAAGTCAGCCCTCGCCCTCGACCTCGCCGAACAGGGTACAGGCCATCGGACCGGCCGCCCGTGCCGAGATCATCAACGCCGACGCCTCCCTGCTCTACCGGGGCATGGACATCGGAACCGCCAAGCCCACCCCCGGTCGAACGGGCCCGTGTCCCCACCACCAGGTCGACGTCCTCAGCGTCAGGGACCGGGCCTCCGTGGCGGCCTTCCAGCGCAGCGCCCGCGGCGACATCGACGCCGTCGAGTCACGGGGCCACCTGCCGATCATCGTCGGCGGCTCCGGCCTGTACGTGCGTGCCCTCACCGACGACCTCGACTTCCCGGCACCGATCCGGCCGTTCGCGCCCGCCTGAGCGAGCGCGCCGAGCGAGAGGGAGCCCCTGTCCTCCACGCCGAGCTCAGCCGAGTCGACCCAGTGGCCGCCGAGCGGATCGAGGCCTCCAACACCCGCAGAATCGTGCGGGCCCTCGAGGTCATCGAGATCACAGGCCGCCCCTTCTCCGCCTCACTGCCCCGCTACGAGGACATCGCCCCCACCGTCCACCTGGCTCTGCGCTGCCAGCGAGCGCTCCTGGACCTGCGCATCAGTGCCCGGGCCCGAGCCATGTTCGAGGGCGGGCTCGTGGAGGAGGCTGAGGCGCTCATCGCCGAGGGCCTCAGAGAAGGCGAGACCGCGTCACGGGCCATCGGCTACGCCCAGGCGCTCGCGGTCATCGACGGGACCGGCTGAGCGTTGACGAGGCTGTCGCCTCCACCGCCCCTGGCCACCCGCCAGCTCGCCTCCCGCCAGATCAAGTGGTTCCGGCGCGACCCTCGAGTGCACTGGATCGACGTCGACCTCGACGAGAACGGACGCTGCACCGACCAGGAGCGCTCCCGGGTGACCAGGCAGGCATGGGAGCACGTTCTCGCATCTCACGACGTCGCTTAGGCTTGGAGCCATGCCGCACTCGACAGGTCTTCGTGGTCGCGAGCTCATCAAGGGCCACGCGACCCTCAACGACTTCCTCATGCTGGTCGACCCCAGCTGTGAGGTCGCCGTCAGCGGCGCCGACATCACCGCCGTCTGCGACCGCCACGGCGGTATCGGCGCCGACGGATTCGTGCGCGTCGTGCGGACCACCGCCCTGCCCGGTGCCGGGGCCTTCGCCGCGTCCGTGCCCGAGGCCGAGTGGTTCATGGACTACTACAACGCCGACGGATCCGTGGCCGAGATGTGCGGCAACGCCACACGTCTGTTCGCCCACGTCCTGGACAGTGAGGGGCCTGCGTCCGATCGCCGACGGCGAGTCCGTCACCATCGGCACGCGCGGCGGTGCCCGCACCGTCACCCGCCCTGGGCGACCTGTGGACCGTGGACATGGGGACCGGCCCGCCTCACCCGACCCCTGGGAGGAGGCCGACGACGAGGGCTGGGACACGACCGTCGTCGTTCCCGGCCTGGCCGGGCCGCGAGCGGCCCTGAGCGTCGAGATGCCCAACCCCCACACCGTCGTCGCCCTGGGGGAGGAGGACGAGCTTGAGGCAGCCGTCTTCGCCGGGCTCACCGACTCCGCAGCCCCGGTCGTCTACGACCCCCTTCCCCGAGGTCGGCACCAACCTCGAGCCTCGTCGTGCCGCTGGGGGAGGAGGTCGACCCCGACACTCAGGCGCCGGTGGGCATCGCCCGCATGCGCGTCCTGGAGCGTGGAGTGGGGGAGACGCTCTCCTGCGGAACGGGGTGCTGTGCCGCAGCCGTCGCCCTGCACACCTGGACCGGTCCGGGCGCCCTGAGGACTACCGGCTGCTCGTGCCCGGTGGAGAGATCGGGGTCCACGTGGGCGCCAATCCCCTGGCGGAGGACAGCACCGTGCTGCTGACCGGGACCGGCCACCGATCACCGGACGGGTCACCATCGCCTGAGGCCCCTTCAGACCTGCCGCCATCAGTGCGGCTCCCGGACGTCGCACCGACGCCGCATCCGAGAAGAGAAACCAACCACCACCATGACCCAAGGATCCAGCCGAACCACCGTCGGCACCATCCTGCCGACCGGCCTGATGCTCTTCGCCCTGTTCTTCGGGGCCGGCAACCTCATCTTCCCGCCCTTGCTGGGGCCGGCCTCGGGCAGGTCCTTTCATCCCGGTCATGGCGGGCTTCCTCGCCACCGGGCGTCCTCATGCCACTCATCACCGTGGTGGCCGTCTCCACCTCAGGAGAGGGATCCTCGGCCTGGCCCGCAGGGTGGGCCCCGATTCGGACTGGTCATGCCACTGGCGGTCTACCTGGCGATCGGCCCGCTGTACGCCATCGCCCGTGTCACCACGGTCGCCTACGAGCTGGCGACCCGCCCGGTGCTCGAGCTGTGGGGCTCCACGACTCCCGCCTGTCCCTCCTGGTGCACGTGACGGTCGTTCATGGGCTGTGTCCTTCGGCATCGCCCTGCAGCCCGAGCCGCCTGGCCGACCGCGTCGGGCGCTGGCTGACGCCCGCCCTGCTGGCCCTGCTGGCCCTGCTGTGCGGGGTCACCGTCCTCATGGCCCCGGGGGTGGAGCGGAAGGCCATCGAGCCCTACGCGAGCGCGCCCCTGACCACCGGGCTGACCCAGGGCTACCTCACCATGGACGTCCTGGCGGCCACCGTCTTCGGCATCGTGGTCATCACCTCCTTGCGCGAGCGCGGCCTGACCTCCCCCAGGGCCCTGGTGCGCGGCACGATCCTGTCCGGTGGTATCGCCGCCGCGTTCCTGGGGCTGGTGTACATCGGCCTGGCCGTCCTGGGCACCCGCACCCGCGGGCAGATCACCACCGACACCAGGACGGCACCGAGCTGCTGCGCAACGCAGCCTCCTCGACACTGGGGACCTCCGGGTGTCGTCATCTTCGCCGCCATCGTCATCCTGGCCTGCCTGACCACCGCGGTGGGCCTGCTGGCCTCCTGGGCCGGCTACGCCTACACCGCCTGGCCGGCGGTCTCCTTCAACCGGCAGCTCGCCGCCTGCGCGATCGTCTCCTTCACCCTGGCCAACCTGGGACTGAGCGCCATCCTCAAGATCGCAGGGCCCCTGCTGTTCCTGCTCTACCCCTTCGCCATCGCCCTGGTCGCCGTCACGCTCGTCGACGCCCTGGCCCCCGGACGGCTCAGGGCCGCCTACCAGTGGTGCGTGAGCACGGCCGGGATCTTCGGATCCGTCTCCGCCATCACCGCCGCCGGATGGGAGGGACCCCAGCAGGCTGCTGGCGCGCACCGGCCTGTGGAGCGACTCCACCGGATGGATCCTGCCGGCCCTCATCGCCCTGGGCATCGGGATCGCCCTGGACATCAGGTCCGGGCCTGGTCCACGCCCGGTACCGGATGAGCTCCCAGCCAGGTCCAGCACGACGTCGAGCACGCTGCGGCCTCACAGCTCTGAGTCGCTCGAGCGCGCGGTAACCTCGCGGAGTGCCCATCTCTCGTCCCCTCAACGCGGCCACGACAACGGTCTTGGATCACAGGCGGCTCCTGCCGACACTGCTCATCCCCGCCTTCGTCACGCTGCTGGCCGTCTCCTCGGTCAACGTCATCCTGCCAGCGGTCTCCCACAGCCTGAGCGCCGGGCACCGCCGGGTCTTCAGCTCGTCGTCTCCGGCTACGCCCTCGTCTTCGGAGTCGTCCTCGTCCCGGCCGGTCGTGCCGGCGACGTCATGGGGAGAGGACGGATCTTCGTCATCGGCATGCTCCTGTTCGGGGCCGGTTCGCTGGCCTCGGGCCTGGCCCCGACGTCGTCACCCTCAACCTGGCCCGTGTGGTCATGGGAATCGGCTCAGGACTGCTCAACCCGCAGGTGACCGGCATGATCCAGCAGTACTACTCCGGTGAGGCCCGTGGCCGGGCCTTCGGGTTCTTCGGCGCCGTCATCGGGGTCTCGGTAGCGGTGGGGCCGGTGCTCAGCGGCGGGTTCATCGGCTGGCTCGGGGACGACTGGGGCTGGCGCGCCTCCTTCCTCATCAACGTCCCCCTCGCCCTGGCCGGCATCTGGGCCGCGCACGCTACCTGCCGGCCTCCGCCTGGCGCCGCGGGAGCGGCACGGATCGCATGGATCACGCGCAACGTGGACGGGGCGCCCCGATCGCGCAGGGTCGACCTCGACCCGGTGGGGATGGGGCTGCTCACCGTCGGCACGCTCCTGATCATGGTCCCCTTCATGGAGGCGTCGGCCGGCGCCTGGATCTGGGGCCTGGAGGCGGCGGGCATCGGCATCATCGCGGCCTGGGCTGCCTGGGAGAGGCGCTACCGGGCCCGGGGCGGTGCCCCCATGGTGGACCTCAGTCTGCTGGCTATTCCCTCCTTCGCCTACGGGAGCCTGGCCATCGCCGTGTACTTCCTGGGCTACACCTCCGTGTGGATCATCGTGGCCCAGTACGTCCAGGCCGGTCTGGGCTCGACTGCTCTGGCCAGCGGCCCTCATCGGCGTCCCGGCCGCCCTAGCGGGATCGGTCGCTGCCGCCGTCGCCGGCCGCCGGGTGATCCGGGTGGGCCGGGCCATGGTGCTCGGTGGCATGGCTGCTCGGCATGGCCGGGCTGCTGGCGAGCGTCGGGCATCATCCACATGCACGCGCGTGCGGGGCTGGAGCCCCCTGGTGGCTGACGCTCACGCTGCTCGTGCTCGGCGTGGGGCAGGGGACTCGTGGTCTCCCCGAACCAGACCCTCTCCCTGGCCGACGTCCCCTGAGTACGCCGGGGCCGCGGGCGGCATCCTCCAGACCGGTGAGCGCATCGGCACCTCCATCGGCATCGCCGCCATCACGGGCCTGACCTTCCGCGTCTCGCACTCCTCGGGCTGGGACGCCGCCGCCCAGGTGGGACTGCTGGCCGTCGTGGCCGCCATCGCCGTGTCGGCCGCGGTCGCCGTCGTCGACCTGCGCCTGGCGGCCCGACGACGCCGGTAGCCGCTCCGAGGCTACCCGCGCGCACGGGATCGTTCAGCCGTCCGTCGACCCGTCCGGCCCGCGGCGCACCCGCAGCACGCGGAAGCCCTTCGACGACGCCTGCCGGCTCACGTCCCAGCCCTGATCCCGGTCAGCCACGCTCGCCAGTGAGTCGGCCCCCAGGTTCTTGAGCACCACCAGCCAGGCCTCGCCGTCGGCTGACAGGGAGCGGCAGCCAGTCCAGCAGCAGCTCGTGCAGGGCCTCCTTGCCGATGCGCACCGGCGGGTTGGACCAGATGAGGTCCACCGGTCTGGAGCTCTCTCGCAGCTCGGCCAACAGCGCCTCGGCCGGGGACGTGCGCACGTTGTCCAGGCCTGCGGCCTCGGCGTTGCGGGCGGTCAGGGCCAGCGAGCGCTCATTGACATCGACCGCCAGGACCGTGGCCCCGGGGGCGGCCTCGGCCAGGGCCAGCGTGATCGGGCCCCAGCCGCATCCCAGGTCGAGAAAGGACCCGGTCTCGGGCGGATCGGGGACGTGGTCGAGGAGGACCTGGGTGCCCTTGTCGAGGCGGTCGGCGCTGAAGACGCCCGAGGCCGTGACCACCGTGTGCTCGACGCCGCGGATCGAGAACCGGTGAGTGCGCTCCTCGGCCTCGACGGCGGGGGAGGCGGTGAAGTAGTGCTCGCTCACACCCGCCAGGCTACCCGCGTACTCTGACGGGCATGACCGCCCCGCCCAGCTCCTCGAGCAGTCCCTCGATCCGGGGCGCTGCTCGGGCTCCCGAGCGGGGCACCTGGCGCTGGCGGTGCTCGTCGTCGAGCTGCTGGCGGGCATGCAGGTCTACCTCAACCAGACGGTCCTGCCGCTGCTGGCCACCGAGATGGGGCGCCCGCAACACCTACGGTCTGGTGACCGCCGCGGCCCAGGTCCCCGCCTTCCTCACGATGCCGCTGGGCGGGGCCATGCTCACCCGGTGGCGGCCGGCCCGCCTCATGACCGCGCTCACCGCCCTGCTGGTGGTCGGCGCCGTCGTCGGAGCCCCTCGCCCCGAACGTCGAGGTCTACGTCCTCGGGGAGATCCTGCGGGGGTCTGGCCGCCGGGGCCCTGGCGACCGCGACCATGGGGGTCATGGTTGCCGGCCTGCCCGACGCCTGGAGACGACTGTGCCTGGCGGGGGCTCGGGCATGTGGGTCGCTGGCGGCCCCTGGCCGGCCCCGTCTACGCCTCCGGCATCAGCGCCTCCTGGGGCTGGCGCTGGGCCCTCGTGGCCTACCTGCCCGTGCTCATCGCTGCCCGGGCCGTCATGGCCACTCAGATCCGCGACCTCAGCCTGGATGAGGAGACGGGAGCACGATGAGGCGGTCCCGTGGCTGCCCGCCCTGGCCATGGCCGCGGGCGTGGCGCTCATCGGGGCGCTGCGCGCTCCAGCCCCTGGTTCTGGCCCGGCGTCGGCGTCGGCACTGCGCTGGTGCTCTGGTCCTGCTCATGCGTCCTGCCGGATGGGACCCTGCGCCTGGTGCCCGGCCGGCGCGCGGGCATCGCCACCCTGCTGTGGGTGTGCGCCTTCTTCCTGACCCTGGACTACCTGGTGGCCCCCAGCGCCCACGACGTCCTGGGCCTGACCCCGACCCAGACCGGCTGGGCGCTCACCGCAGGCGGCATCGGCTGGTCGGCCGTCGCGATCGCCTGCGGGGCACGTCCGGCGCGTGAGCCGCAGGCCTACCGGCGTCGCACCATGCTGGCCGCGGTCTTCTTCGTGGTCGGAACCATGCTCATGGCGGTCACGGTCCTGGAGAAGGCGGACTGGTGGGGGCTGCCCGTGGGCATGCGCGTGGCCAGCATCGGCATGGGCCTGACCCACCTGGACACCATGAACCGCATCGTCACCGATCCCGCCCGAGCCCGACGGCATCACCCACGCCCAGGCCGCCACCGCCGTGACGATCGCCGGTGCGGCCGGCGGCGCCGTCCTGGGGACGGCCGCCACGGCCTTCGTCGCCCCAGCGGCGGCCGGTGTCGAGCCGAGCCGGCTGTGGCCGACGCTCGTCCTGCTCGCCGCAGGCCTGATCCTCACGCCGC
>BNJV01001622.1_pt1 | contig 20840 bp, 20 predicted proteins | sample 8540591 | NCBI WGS metagenome assembly BNJV01 (sample SAMD00202457, study PRJDB9452) | human saliva metagenome | host: Homo sapiens | reverse complement strand
GACATGGCGGTCGCTCTCGCTTGTAAACTCCCTTTGTGGGGGTTGAGAGGACTCGCCATATTTTAAGTTTTCTTGGGTTTGTGGAATTCACCATGAATTTGATTGCATATGTCCTTTTAATTTATTGTCATAAATCTGGTAATTCACACCATCAATGTTTTGAATACATGTAATGATTTTAATAATAACCTAATTTGTGTGCTAATTCGTCTTCTGATTTTCTCATCCCTTAACTCTTCAGGAATAACTATTTTTGGACTCCTCTGCACTTGGCATTTTGGCTATCGTCTATGAGATCAATCATCTCTCCATTGATTTCCATTAACATATTCTACCTCTCAATAAAATATAAATATTTCTAATTAACTCATGTAATTAGCTAGAGTATTACCCTTTCTTAAATATTATTATTGTCTTGCTTGTAAAATCATCATGCATTGAGATATTTGGTTTGCACTTATTTAATCATCAGCGAACTCTCTCGAAATTTTCAGCGTCCGCCTTTATCTGCCTTTTTGTATTTCTTCGGGAATCACAATCTTCTTAGATTCCTCTGCACTGGTATCTCGCTATCGTCTAAAAATAATCGTAATCACGAATATTCTCTTCTTTTTCTTCTCTCTTTTTCATTTCTACAGTTCCTTAAAATGTACTCTGCCCAATTCTATATTTTCTAGGCAGCTTGTTTTAATCTATTTAATACTTACCAATCTATCTCCTCCGAATCAGCTAAATCATAGACTCCAGTTAGTATTTCCCATCATAGTTCACCGATATGCCAAATGGCTCACCCTATTCCTAGTTCGTTTTCGAGGAACACTATTGCCCACTCCTTGTTTTCATAGAAGGTAAAACTGTGGGCAGGTGAAAACTGCTTCCTTTTTGTTTTGATAAGCGATTTGCGTCATCTTTTGATAAGCCAAGAGTTCTGACTCTAAGATTAGCTTTTTCCTAAGATCCGCGAGAGCTTTTTCTTCGTAAAGCTTTCCAGTTCTGGGTGATTTTTAGCTATGAAGTCCGCGTCTGCTTGGTCTAGTTTTAATGTCTCTAGGATTATGTCAAAGCCTAGCTCGCTTCCTTCTAGCCCGCCGTGCCAGCAGTGAATTTGCTCGAGGGCTATCTAAGTATTCTAGTTTGCCAAGTTTTGGGTGATTTAGTGTTTCATCCATGTCCAAATCCTCGTTACATTCTGGTTTAAAAACCGATTCCATTATTACATTCTTTTTACTTCCTTAGGGTTCCCGCTAAGATACCATTCTCGGGGTATGCCATCGGGGTATGCCTCACAACAACACTTGTGTGAGGCCCTATCGATTGATAAAGCGTTCACATTCCATACAATCTGAAAAACTACCATCCTGTATACTCCTTTGTGCAAAAAGTCTTCTGTGTCCTTTTTACACGTCGTTTCTTATAACGTCTTCGAAGGTTTCGCCTTTGACTGCTACGTAGCTTTCTGTTTCCGCCTTTGAGCATGATTACTGGTGGCTTTGGCAGTCTGTTATAGTGCGATGCCAAGGAGTGATGAGGCTCCTGCTGTGCATCAGGGCTAGCGTGTCGTAGCGACCTACTGATGCTGGAAGCATTACGTCCTCCTGTATGATGTCACCTGACCTCGCAGAGACGGCCTACTACTGAGGCCTTGAAGTCACTTGCTTCGTCCATCTTGTTTGCGAGAAGGCAGGTGTAGTCTGCTTTGTAGAGTGCGTATCTTGGGGAGTCAGTCATTCCGCTGTCTATTGAAACGTAGTTCTTGTAGCCAGGGATTTTCTTTACAGTGCCGACTGTATGAGCACCATACCGTCTGCAACTATGGATCTGCCCGGCTCCATGTGGATTTCTGGCATTTCGATTCCGAAGTCTTTAAGCCTTTTGACTGCTTCTGCTACTTGGCCTACCTTTGTTTCTATGTCAAGGTAAGGGTCTGTGTCTACGTATCTTACGCCGCAGCCTCCGCCGAGGTCGAGCTCTGGTGTAGTGAAACCGTACTTTTCCTTCATCTCCGCTACGAACTTTAGCATTACGACTGCTGCACGCTCAAAAACATCCTCTTCAAATACCTGTGAACCCACGTGGCAGTGGAAACCCATCAGTTCTATGTGTGGCTGCTTGAGGGTGAAGGCAGTGATTTCTTCAGCTTGTCCCGTTTCTATTGGGCTTCCGAACTTGGAGTCAACCTTACCTGTAGAGATTGCCTCGTAGGTGTGTGGGTCGATTCCTGGTGTTAGCCTTAGAAGTATCTTTTGCTTTAGGCCTCTGCGCTCTGCTTCCTTTTCGACTGCGATTACTTCCTCTACATTATCTGCGACGAAGTAGCCGATGCCGTGTTCCATGGCATAGCTAGATGTCTTTGTCTGTTTTCTGTTGTTTGGTGGAAGTAGGCTTTTGATAGAATCAAAAACCTGCTTGGAGCGCTGTGTAGATTTCGCCAGAGGAAACCACGTCGATGCCCATCTCCTCTTCTCTCATAATCTCGTACATGCGCTTGAAGCAGTTTGCCTTTGATGCGTGAGAGTGGTACTGCCTTTTCGCCGAAGTGCTTTTGGAGAGGCAGCCTTATATATTCTGCACTTTTCCCTTATTCTATCCTCGTCTAGGAGATAGACTGGTGTGCCATATTTCTTTGCTAGTTCAACTGTGTCCTGTCCTGCAAACAGTAGGTGTTTGCCATCCTTGAAACCGAAATGTTTTCGCAGATCATTGTTTATCCTCTCATTTTTAGATTCAATCTAATTTCTTCGTAAATTATACCATAGCTTTTTGGGAATTTATAGCATTAATATGCGCGTCTTGTCTAGTTTTTCGTTCTGAGAGTCCTGTTTTTGGACTGCTATATTTCATGTGCTTACTAGACCTTTGATGTTTTTCATCTGTTACCTCACCTTTACAGACTACATTTGTTCCTCCTCTTAGGTAGAGGTTTTCTATTTTTGCCATCCTTTTTCTCTGCATTTTAGATTAGTCTTCCGCCCTGCATGTCTACTTTGATGTCTTTCCATTGCTGCCGCCTTTTAGCGTTAAGATGCTGACGAGCGAGCCGGTTCCTGTGCCACAGGCTAGGGTGAAGCCTCCTCCCTCTTTCGAAGCTCCTCTCGTAGTAGTGGCCATCTTCTAGTTTTTCGTAGAAGTTGACATTTGCTCCCTGGGTAGTTTTTGTGACTTCTCAGGTATGCTCCAATCTTATAAAAGCTTGGCTTCATCAAAGCTTTTAGGTTTTGACTTCTACGACAGGTGCGGGTCCCTGGGCTTCCAAGCCCATGTCGGGAGCAGTTTAGGATTTCGCCTTCATTCTATCTGCTCGCCTAGCCTGATATGTGCAGGTGTGTCTAGCCTGATTTCGTATTCGCTTTCGTTTATGCGTCTTCCTGTGACTATTCCGGCTTCGAGTTTCTATCCTTTGCTCTTCGCCTGCAAAGCCGTCTTTTCGTAGCATAGCGACAGATACACCTTGCCCGTTTCCACACATTTCGCTGGTTGAACCGTCGTTTGTTGAAAAAGAGCATTTTTAGGTCTGCACCTGAGCCCTCGCTTACATTTTCGGCTATCATAGTCCGTCTGCTCTATGTGTGATGATTTTCGCAAGAGGTTTTGCTAGAATGGAAGGTCCTTTTACGTGATTTTTAGTAGGCTGTATCTATGATTAGAAAATCATTGCTCGTTCCGTTCATTTTCCAAAAATTTTACATTGCGCCTTTTCTTGCTTTTTATTTCCTTTGATAGTTAAAGCATAAATCGTGCCAGTTTTCATTCGAGCTCATCCCGTAGCGCTTTATCTTGTCGTAGAAGACGACTGAGCTCTAGTTTCCCCATTGCTTTCTTCGGTTTCCGTTATGCTTTTTGATGAGGACTTCCTCAATTACTTCTTCTCTCGCCTGCTTCGACGCGGGCTTTGAGGATATGCCTTGTGCTTCCGGCTTTGTTATCATGAGATGCTCAGCGTAGTTTGTTCCGTCGCAGAGGTTATGGCTCTTTTCGATTATGTTTTCGAGCCTCTGACGTTTCCTGGCCAGTCGTAGGCTGTGATAAGGTCCATTGCTTCCTGTGAGAATTTCTTTTCGATCCATACCGTAGACTGATAGGAGGTTTTGAGTATGGATTCTGCAAGGAGATTAAGATCCTTTTTCGCTCGCGTAGGGTGCGCAGGCGATTGGGGAAAACATTTATTCTGTAGTACAGATCTTGCCTGAAGCTTCCTTCTTTACTTCTTCTTCGAGGTCTCTATTTGATGCTGTGAATTTACCTGACATCGATGTCTATTGGCTTGGTTGAGCTGACGCGGTATATTCTCCTATCCTGAAGCACGTTGAGCAGCTTTTATTTGCATTTCTGGAGGGATTTCTCCTATCTCATCTAGGAATATTGTTCCGCCGTTTGCCTCTCACAAAAGCCTTTTTGCCTTTGCATCGCTAAACTGTGAATGCTCCTGAACATAGCCGAAGAGCTCTGATTCTATGAGGCTTGGGGCGATGGCATTTGCACATCTGTTATGCAAATGGTGTGTTTTCGCCCTTGATACTGTGGATTTCGCAGGCCAGCTTGGTTTTTCCTGCAGCCCGATTCTCCGTGATGATGACGTTAAATCTTGTATTTGCCGCCTTGCATGCTAGCTGCTTAATCTTTTGCATTTTGATGAGTTTCCGACTATGTTCTTAAGGAATTCTATCTCCCATTTCGTCCCTATATGCTGTGAGTCTTGATAGGTTTTCATCTTTCTTTTAGGACTGCTCTGCTTTTGCTACCTTTTGTACAAGCTCTCTATCGCGTATGAAGATGTATACGCCATCGTCTTTTGTGCCCTTCTTAATGCGAATCATTTTTGACTAGCATCCATCGTCTATATATCTCAAGCACCTTTTTGGCTTCTGGTTCCGTCTTCTGAGTTTAGGAGGATTTCTAGCTCTTTCTTGGAATTCCTCGCCCTCAGCACGCGTCTTGCGCTCATGCCTACTGTTGGGGACAGCTCGTCATTAAGGTTCTTTTCTTGGTCAGCTCTTTCCTCTTAAGAGTTCTCCTGCTTCTTCTCCCATATCCGTAGCCCCTTTGCCTGAAAAGAATTTGACTTCCTTGGTTTTCCCATCTAGGACTACTAGGTGCCTACGTCTTGAGGTAGTCCATGCGTAGGATTCGCCCTGCTATAGTGATTTTGTGATATTTCTGCTTTCTGCAGTCTAGCAGACTGCAGATTTCGAGGCTGAATCTAGCTTTTGTTTGAAGGGTGATTAGTGTTCTGGGACATAGGCACCGAAGGTCTTGTAGACGGGCTTTGATGACTTATCCTTGTAGCGACCTAAAGATTATAAATCTCTTTATGCTCATCTCTCATTTTGATTAAATTCAAACTCGAACATTTACATACATTTTCTATGCTACAATATGGATAATTAAACTTCATATACATTTTCAGTATATCAGTTCTTCGATAATGAGTTTTATCAACGACATCTGCAGCTTTAATTAGAATAAGAAGTATATCCCTATTCAAAGCTTTCTACACGTTTTCAAATATTTTATACAACGAAATAACCTCTATATTTCTCTTCATCACATAATTTGCTCATATATTCAAAGCACAGCTTCTAGAGGAAAGAGTCTGAGAAACGGTAATATTGCTTTCTTTTGAATAATCCTTCTAACTCTAAATAATATCTTTCTATTTACTTGCTCTTTTATTAATTAATATACCTATATCCAATCAACAAACAATAAGATTTATAATTTAATGATTTATACAATTCACATAACCTAGTGATTTCTTTTTCTTACTTGTTTTATCACTTTCTGAAATTATAGATTTGTAGAAAATTATATTAGATCTTATTAATATTTGAATGACTAACTCAATTTCATCCATACTTGTATTTATGAAATTAAAATTTATATATCTTTTACTCAGCTTTTTCGAAATGCTTTCTTCCTCTAGTAAAACAATGCACTCTTTATCATTTATCAAATCTTCTATATCTTTTTGAAATGGAAAATAATCTATCCCATGCAAAAATATATAGTTAGATTAATCCAAGTAATTTGTCTATCTCCGCTGTTAATTGTTTATTTAGAAAAATGTATATCATAACAATGATATATAGTATTATTTTTCTAGTAATATCCTAGCACTTTATCTTCTGAATTAGTTCCCATATATTCTCATAGCAAAAGTAATACAGAGGAAAAACCCTAAATAAAAGGAAACGAATGGGGTAATTAGATATGACAACAAACTGCAAAACAACAATAATTAAGAAACATTTTATCAGTGCTTTTGAATTATATTAACTTTTACATTTTGCTCTTTTATATAAATATATTAAAATATCTAATCTTTTTAATACACTAAAATATTTTTCCACCAGATATCGGAACTATCAATATTAATAAAAAGATTACTAGATTAATGAAATAATTATTTTTATGTCCAGAACAAAACCATAGTGATAATCGTATTAATTATCATATAAATCAATTCTATTCTGAATTTCATTTTTCCAAAAATATTTCACATATATAATCGTCAGATCGGAATAATCAATTTTAATAAAAGCAATTATATCTGTAATATCAAAGAAAATAAAATAACTTGTTTAAAAGTTGGTGTTAAATTATTTTTATCGATTCAACAAAATGAATTGATTAATATTCTTCCGATTGTATTTTAGTAACTATATTGGCTGATATGTTTTATAAATACTATGGTCAAAAATTAAAAACCATACAGATGTACAGTAACGATAATGTGTGTGCCTATCACTTGATACTCTTTCTACCTAAATTTAATAGCTCTATTATATCCATCCCAGCCCTCTTTGTTTCTCTTATTTCTATTGATTATATCAGATACACTATCGACAGATATAGCTTTTAAAGGAAAATATTACAATCTTGTAATTACTGTATTTCTATTCAGTCTTAACTTTTTCCTTTTCTCTGATATAGTCCTCAATATCAAACATATTCTTTTTATCATAATCTTCAAGCAGCTTATAGTTCTTGTGCTTTGTAATATCAAATTTATCTGATAAAGAACGGTCTGACACCTCGAAGCTGAAAAATACATTTACTACCATCCATAACTCGTTATCTCATCTGACTCATCAGCTCTTTTCCTGTCTTTTGATAATTGAGTCCATAACTATTAGCATTAGAAGCGTGTTTTTCAGAAGTGTTATATAGATCTATCGTTTCTTTCCAAACGTTTCTGATAGCTCTTTAAGTGTTGTCTTTCCCTTTCCCGCAAGAATAGCGTGCTATCACAGTTACCTACAATGGTATCTGCATTGTCCTTGTAGATTGCCTTTAGCTGAGATTGTGCCTGCAAGATAATGTTTGCCGAAATCTCCCTTGAGCGGATTGTCGCTATTAACTTCGAACTTCGGAATTAAGCCGATATTTGCAAACTCATCACTGCAAACACCTTACATGAACAGGTAATCTTCTCCGTACTCGTCATCTGCCTTTATCACAAAGTAGGTTAAATAGCTGTGAGTACATAATAGATACCACAAAGTTAGAAAAGTATTATCTGTATCAGAGATAATAACAAAGAGTGCTGTATTTCATCTCCAAGTGTATCAAGCTCTGCTCATCTTTCTTCATCAGTCCTAAGCTCCTGAATATCAAAGGGAGCAAGTCTTGCACCACAAGAGATAAGAATAGATTTTGCCGTTTTCCGCAGCAAGTTTGTAATTTTTATATTGTTTGACTGCAAAATGATTAGGCTTCTTTCTTTTTCCAATGCTTCAAATAGCCTATCAATGGGATTCATGTATGTTTCATCATCTTCTCTAACTTCTGGAAGCGTCTATCGTATCCAGTAATGTTGCAGTTTTCTTCTTTTGGAGCTTCATAAAAATATAACTTATCAAAGCAGTATAGTAGAGCTTTTCAGCTTTCACCCAGAAATCTTCACCTGCTTTTCTCCCTCACCCTTAGTGTTTGCAATGATTGTCTGTACTAATTTTAATATGTCTTTTTCACTCTAAGATAGGCGAATGGATTGTACTTCATGCTCTTTCTTTGTAGTTGATGGTATTTAAGATTTTTATCTCATAACCATTATCTTCAGATATCTTGCCACACTTCAATGACTATCGTTCGCTTTTGGTAAGATATTTGTGTATGACATAACATCTTTTGATAAATTTATATCTTCTCGTTTCTCTCTTAATTAGCTTTTTAGTATTTTATCTTTGTATGTTTCGCCTGTTCCTTGTTTGAAATGTAGGTTTACAGCGTATTTTGTCTTTCCAATATCCATAATTAACTGTTTATTAGGTGGAGCTTTTAATTCTCTTTTTCTTCTTCCATAAGTCCTCCTTTTCGTCTTTTAGACGATCATGACCAGCTCAGCTGGTGGTTTTGTACTGCCCCTATAAGGGGCTTTTGCCAGCTAAACATCTCAAGATGTACTGAATTGTTCACCAACCGCACATCTTTTTCTACAAGCCCTAAAGGGCTATTTATTTTTATTTCCTGTGAAAGGATCTATATACTCTTTTCAGACTTATCTGGTCCTCTGCTATATCTTCCTGAAGTTGTGTACGTATGTACTCCTCTATTCTTTTCTTTATTCTTCCCTACTGTATCAACAAAATAGCCTCGACACCAGAAATGTCTATTCTCATATTTGTATTTTTAAATTTGCATGTTTGTCGAAAAATCATCAATGAGCTTTTTCCTTTGAGATATCCAACAATTTGGGGACACACTGTATTTTGGTGGTATCTCTACAAGCATATGTATATGATCAGGACAACATTCTGCTTCGATTATTTGTATTCCTTTTCTTTCACAGAGAAGCCTTAATATTTTCCCTATGTCTACTCTTATCTTTCCATAAATCGCTTTTCTTCTGTACTTTGGTGCAAACACTATGTGATACTTACAATTCCACGATGTATGTGATAAACTATTCTTATCCATTTTGGATTACCTCCTTGTTTTGATATGTGGTTGGTGACCACATTTATCTTAACATAGGAGGTATCTTTTCGCTAAAGCCATTTAATCTCACCGGCATAGCCGGTGGTTTATTATTCATCTCACATTCGTTCGATGAACCGCTGCTAAAGCAATACAATAAAAAGGACATTTTCCATGAATTTCGCGCGAAAAATGTCCTTTTTATCATATGAATACTGTAACCCGATAGTTTAGAGATGTATTTTTCCTAACCAACCCGATAATTTCATACTATCTTTATCTTCATGGCCTGCTGCAGGTTTACTTAGCTTGTCCCGAAATCACAAATCAAACCATTTTCCGAAACATATAATTCTCCACTCGCAGTAGCTCAGGGCATGCTTTGTGCTTTAACTCGCTTTCGTCTCATGACTCGTTGCGGGAGGGGCCTGCAGCTCGTCGCTCTGCACGTGCGGAGCTCAGGGATTCGCTGCAGTCGTAGTGGTGGAGGACGTGAGCCTCCACGCCGACCTCTCCCATATGCACAGTGATATCTTTTGTATAAATGGCATAAAATCAGGTCTTTTATTATCGGATTTAGCTTATTATCCATTTTAGTTTCTGTTCATCGGCTTTTTGCAAGCATATTGCAAGCACACAGCTATATCATCATTTAATAAAATTCTAACTGAACCCATGATCCAAAACGGAAGATTATCATAATGTTGTTTAATTATTTCTCTTTATGTTTTCTTCTGACAATTCGCTTTTTCGTTTTCTTTAAAATCCTGAAAAATTTTCAAAATAAATAAAGTGATGTCTCACGTGGAATTCACTTTCAATCATCGATCTTGCAATATTTTTATTGCACCTAATTTCATAAACAAAACTCTCTGGATATATCATATATAGGCTTTTTAATAACAAAGGGAATATTAAAAGATATTGTTTGTTGCAATACTCTATTGTTTCATCAATTTTTCTGCCACCACTATCCCCTTTTGTATCTATCATTATTAAATATGTCAGACAACTTCATTCGTTAGCTCAATCTAATCCAAGTGAAAACCATTATACTTCTTGATCGTCCATTCCGATATAAAAGGGATATATTTATTATACATAAATGCTGTTTCTTCTTTATCTCTAGCCATTTGAGTATCTTATCTAGTTTGTTTTTAGCACCTTTTTCAAATGGAGTTTAGGTACAATCAAGTCAAATCTCATAAATTTTTCTAGAACAAACGGATCCAATATCGATTTTATAACATACTTCTTTTGGTATAGTTAAGTTTTCCAAGTTTTAAGATTATTGCAGCTACCTGTTTTTGCGTGAGTTTTATTCCTACATTATCCATTCTATATTTTGAATCTTTTCCATATCTAAAATTGACTGTCTTATATATGATATTATATCCATATCATGGTTTCATCCACAACTTTGTCATTCTTGAAACATCCTTCAATTTCCCATTTATACTCTTGAAATCTTTGTTCATAACCAGTCAATAATTCCTTACTTTCATCCTCAAATAATTCTAATTGCTCATAACCTTCTGTTTCTGCAGATAGATCTCATCCATTACAAAGTTCTTCCCACATATCTTTTAATAATCTTCCGCCCTGCCACGAAGATTTAGCATTTCATAATTCGTTAATTCTACTGCTGTCGAAGTCTTCTTAATATATAAATGAGGGTTCCTAATAAATATATTTTGTGCAGGCAAATTTACTCCCTTAGTAGCGTAGTAGCATACAACATTAGATACATTTTTATTCGCTATAGCCACCTCAAAGTTCTTCTCACATGCATAGGTAATTTTCCATGGTGGTATGCAACACCTTTTATATAAGTGTTTCACATAAAGAATAATTTTTCACTTACAGAATTTCGATAATATTCTACTAAAGATCTAAATTACATTGTGTTATAGGAAACTCTAACGCAACAGCTATTTTCTGCAGTTGATGATGTCGAGGTGCAAAATAATATTTTTGTGAATTTCTGCCAATTTATTCACAATACATATTCCAAATAATCATTAGTATATATTTTGCTGCCATAACACTTTATAAGATTAGTATTTTCAATCCCTATTACTAATGGCTTTTTAGTAATAGTACAGTACTGTTTTATATCTTTTATCTTTTTCTTAATACTATAAGTCAAATTTAAAACCGGGCTAATATTCGTCGTATGATCAATAGTCTCAATACCAAAAAGTACTCTCTCTACTTTATCAATTTCTTCATCCTAGGACCAGAAATAATAATTTGGTCAACATTATCTTTGTACCCAAATTCTACTAATGTATCGAATAATACTTTTTCGCTCTTTTGATCTGAGTCTTCTTCAATCCTCTCTATATTTTGAATCTCATCTGCTACAAGTATCAATTTTTTGAAAAACGCCTCATCAAAATTATCGAATGCTGCAATAGCTTTTCTTTGTCATTACATAGATATTCTTTCTATCTTTTACTTGTTTTTCATCAAAAGAATTAGTAATCAATCAATTCTCAACACCATTAGCTTTTAATTCATGATTAAAGGTCCTCCATTACTTGGTTGAGTAGAGACTCAAAGTAGGAACGATGTATATAATGTCAATATTTTCAGCTTGCAATCTATTTACTATTTTTACTAGAATTACAAAATGATTTTCCTGCAGAAATCGTTGCAGAAATCCCAAAATCTTATCATTATCCATGCTATCCCAAATTTTCTTTTTGAAAATTTGTTAGTAAATACTTCCAGACTACCTATATTAACCTCTGTTTATTTAACTGATTTATTGTTGCGTTATCTCATCAATATAACTATCTAATATAGTAAATTCATAGTAGCTCTATCAAAATTCTCATCATATAATAGCTGAGGTTGGATAACCTATTCTGGATAAAAATTTTACGATGATTTTTCTCAAATCATATTCTTGAAAAATTAATAGTGTTCCCCACATTGAATTAATAACAGTAATATATAATTAACATCGGGAGAAAACCATAATAGATTCATAATCTCAGGCATCCAGTAGATTTTGTATGTTAATGTTTCATCATAGTTAACTACTCTATCAGCATCATCAGTCCCATTTTATACGCAACTGAAGTAAATTCAACATTTAACCATTGCTCAAAGAATATTTGAGTCTTAATGGTTTGCTTCATGAAGCGAAGCCCTCCTTCCTCTACTCTTAGTTTCTGAAAATTTTCAGCTAGTTCTTTTACCAAACAGGAAATACTATATAAGTAATTCTCGGACAATATTGGTTTTTTACTAATATCAATCTTATTGTGCATAATTTCTATCATCTTTCTTTCGATTATCAATATCATTTCTAATAGGTATCCTCATCTATTTTATTGATTTTGGATAACTCATTATAAGTCACTATACTTACCAGCTGAATTTCTACGGGCTTCAATGTATTATTTAGATATTTTCAGCAATTTCTATTCATCTCATCATCTAAAAATCTTCATGTACATATAACCCCATCTCTGATCTATGCTTATTATATGTATTTAATATGCTATCTATAGCATCAGAAAACGCTTCATTAAAATTTATAATTAGATATATAGTGTTTTGCTTCTCCTAATATGATTATATTTTTGCCATTTTCTATTTTTAAAATGTAGTACATCCGCTCCAAATCTTTCATGGTCAGGTGATGTTGCTATATTCATTTTTCTAAGCAAAGGAACTGCTTTCATACATTTTTGGATGAAATGATATAACAACAATTCTCCCAGCTGACCTTGTGTTAAAATATTTCACTATTTTTATTAGCTCTAAATTTAGTTTTTAAGCTTTTCTGCCAATATGTTGCGAAGCTGACGCCTCAGATTTTACCATTTTTAACTAACGTTCCCTTTAATTTCTTTATATTTTTCCGAACTATAAATCAATCAACAATAGTGTCAGATAGTTCTTCAACAAATCCATCTCTAAGCTCTTGTATATCTTGATATTCTATATATGCACCAATATAGTTCTTTGTTATTTGAAGAATATCATATTGTTCTAACTTCACACTAATCATATTGAATAAAGAATCATATTAACCGTTTTTAATACATCTTTTTCTTCCAAAATTAACATCCTCCATTAATAGTACATAAAGACTTCATGCCTTATACTCTCCAGTAGCCTCTTTTATCATCCCATCATACTAATCTACCGTTTCTAATGGCATTTCATGGTACTTATCAAATACTTCAGATGAATACTTATATGACCTTATTTTCAATAATCTTCTTCAGAAATCTGTATCCATTGAAATAATCTTCATGCCTGTGATAGTTTCTTCATCTTTGGTATATGGGATTATCTTTCTATATCTGAAATCTGAGTACATTTTTATCTGAAAGTATGTGCTGACAGAGGCTGTAATCGAATGGATTATTAAACCTAATTCTATAATCTCCTAAATGCCTTGAAACAGGCTCCATTTCCATTCTTCTTTGATTAGAGCCATCTGCAAGTGTTGCTTCAGTAGCAGAGAATGCTTTTGGATAAGAGTACATGCCTCATATTCATATATAATATCTGCATATCCTCCAGCTGCATGTGTCTTGGGTAATAAATTTGCTATAATGATAATTTCATGAAATCAAAATATTTCATGACTCTTCGCTCACCTTGTACCATATAATACCTAAAATATATTCAAAAATAGTAGGTATTGCAGCCTCATCTGTAACAAGTTCTTCAATTCTCCTGTCATCACGTAAAACAATTTAGCAACTCTACAAGCACAGAAGTCATTAAATTTCTTATCACTAAATCACTGAATCTTCTGTATCTTTCATCATTTACATAAGTTGCTGCTTGTTCCGGACTCTTTATGGTGATTCCTAAATCTTTACTTAATGCAGCATACACTTTACTCATATCTAACTCGAAAGCTCTTGATATAGTTTCTAAAGGACATCTACACTGAGATTATCATCTCTACTAAAGTTTCTTTTATCACGAACATCAATAATCTTTTTAAAATAGTATTTTTGGAATCATGTCCAACTTAACTATCGATCTTCAAGATTAGTGGTATCTGTAACATTGAAATATCTTTATTTAGATCAAAATAATCAGATAAGGTTGCCATTGCCTTAAAAACATGTAAGTATTTGAAAAATACCTCTTTTAATTCTTTTTCATTTTGCACAGTTTAAAAATGGGCATTGATTGTTAATTGAAGTTTTCCCATTCTTCCTTATAACTACAATATTTGTAGTTTTAAAATTAAGTTTCTCCACAATATTCCGGGCTTTTGAGTTTATATTCTTTTGCATAATTCAGTAGCAATTCATAATCGCTTTTACCCTCAAAGGAATATACTCTTTATTGACTGATATAATTTATAATATGGCTTATCATAATGTCTACTTTTTGCGATTCATTCCAATTAAACATATCAAGTTTTTCATCAACATCCGAAGTTATAAATTCTTCCCAGCAAGTTTAGTAGTTGTCCATTTGCATAAGTCTTTTGAAATTATTTCTTCAAGATTGATTTGCCCTTCTCGATATAATTTTATATCCGAAAAATAATTTGCTTTGCGCTTTCGTAATCTCTAATTAGAGGAACAAAACTAAGTAAATTCCTCGTAGCTTAAAAATTCAAGTTCAGTAAGACATTTTTATAACTACAATAAATGGTCTAACGATACTACCACTTACATCTATACTTGTTTTAGTAGCTGTTTCAGATAAACAAAACTATCCCTGTTAATATTAAATGAATTATCAGTTTCAAAATTCGCTACTTGTTGATTTTTAAAGCAACCTCTTCCTGCTTCTGTAATCAATCTATCCTCTGTGATTGAGACCAATATCAACTAAACCAGATGTTTTTCTCTCACTTATCTTTATCTTTTCTTTTTGCATCACCTGTTAAGAAGGCTTTGCTTTTTCATAAAGTCATAATATTTTTCTTTGCAATTCATTATTCAAATTCCAACTTGATGTAACTTCATTATAAAACTCATCAAGAAGCAGTAATATGCCTCAATTTTTAAATTTAATTTTGCTGTTCTAAAACTTGTAGTCCTACTAACCCAACAAAAACTTTTGATATGGAATGTTTATATTGGTCATCTACTCATTCCTCCAATCCACAGAATAATTAGTAATTAAAAACTTCTTCAGATATACTGTTTTTATCTTTCTCATGATAATTACTGTTTGAATAACTTTTATTTAAATAATTGCAATAATATCCTTTACTTTTTAACCCAATTATACAAAATATCATTTTCTTTATTTTTACTCTCTAAAAACATTAGACAACGCAAAACTAAAGCCTTTTTCATTAGCTTGATCTAAAAGTTCAAGCAAAGCTTTTTCATCTAAGTCAGTCCACATTCCATTTTCGTTACTATGTTGCATTTGTAATTAAATAAGGAGAGATCACAATAAATAAAAAGTCTCCTGAGAAAAATCATCTAATGAACTATCCCTAAAATCCTTTTTCAAAACTGAATGTCCTTGCTTTTCAATTCCTCGGAAAACAACACAAGCTTACTTCTCATCTTAGAATTGAAATCTCTCTTTCCAACAGGAAGATTAAACAGACCTTTTCGATTAAAGCGAATTTGATTATTAAAGAGAAAAACCATCAATACATATAGCATTGAATAATCTGTTTCTCCTGCAATGACCTTAGCATTAAAATCATCTCTTAGCTTAGAAATCTTTCCTTATTGTATCCGGCTAATCTTTACTACTATTGCAATCATAATAAGACAACCATATAACGCTGTATTGGATAAGTGATATTCATCAATAATATTATCTATTTTGCTTTAATAAAACATCAGTGTCGGTGTCTTTTATAAATTTAATTAAGTCTCATCAATTTCTCATTTGAATCATTAGAAATCACTTTTGAAGAAGAAGAATTTATCCCAACATTCCCTCCACCAACAAATAAATCTAAAAATACTTCCTTTTCATTAAATAAAGGCTGCAACTGTTCCAATAGTTTAAATTTCCCACCAATATAAATTAAAAGGCAAGATATATTCATTTTTCTCTTTTGCTAAATACTTCGCATAAAAAACAATCTTTCCTTATTATCTTGTATATCTGATTTTTCCAGTCAGAAAAACTCTTATAATCCGATTCAAATACAGTTACCTTTCCTGCTAAATTTTCATAATATCTTCATCCGATATTTTCGCATTGGATCTATCATTCCCCTTGTCTGACATATTGTTATATGAAGCAAAATATATTTTGCTTCCAGCATTTTCAATAAGCTCCTCAAATGCTTTTTGTAGCTGCGATCATACAATAATCACTTTTAGCGAAGTTCTATCCATCTTTCTTGCAACACCATAAACTTTTAGGTTTTTCCCATCGTGCCACATTTTCAAGTAAATGATGTACATCACAATATTGTCTTGAGTTATATGGAGGATCTAAGTACAATAAATCTCCTTAATATTTTTAATTGGTTCATTTTGCTATCTGGGTTATAGCAAACATTATTGGAATTAATGGTTTTTCAGGCAACAAAACATTCAATACTAAAGTTTTTCAAAAATCGACATCTATATGCATCGTAATGTCCAACCATGTATTTGCAATCTTATCCATCGCATATAACAATGATGTAATCGAATCACATATTCCTTGAAATTTGTTTCCTTGTTTTATACTTTATCTCAATATCTTCTCTTATATATCCTATTTTTGCTACAATCATCAGCAGAGTACTCTGCAAAATTCTCTCGCATATAGTTCTCTTTCTTTTGTTATTATTTGATTGTACTCATATATTAGTTCAATTATTTTTCTATCTGAGTGTTTCTCATCACCCAAACCAGCATAGTTGGAAATATAATTGCTATACACAACAAGTCATTTGTAATAAAGCATTTTATCCTTAAAAGTATTAGAGACTGCTCCAGTTCCACTAAAATATAATAACAATATTTACACCCTTACAATTTTCGTCAACTGTCCTTCTTATAAAATCGAGAAAGCGAATATTTATTTCCTAAATATCGTCTATTGTTTACGAATGACTCGCTTTAATCCTAATTTAGATATTAAAAATCTGTGTCATCTTTATCCTGTAAATCATCCATATGCAAAAATCTTTTTATAATTTCAACTGTATTTTCATCCCAAAGTACCTTCCTGTTTCGCTTCTCAGAATCAAAATATTTTCTTTATCTATTAATTTATATAAATATGACTTAGAAATGTCTAATTCTTTTATTACATCAGTAACATTAAGACTTGCCATAATCATACCCCTGCACATTTAATCTATTCAGTGAACATTATAGCATATTTCGCTTATTTTTCTATGTTTTTAGTACAGATGCTAATTACGTCAAAAATGGAGACTATCAAATTTATAATACTCTCCATATATCGCTATAACTCATCTCTTAGACCATATGGTGACAGTAAACCATCCATTCATTTGCAGAAAAATGTTAATGAAAAGTTACGCAATTACCTAACAGTATCTAAAGGTATTAATTAGTCATCACTTCAAAAATAATTATCACTCACTTTTTGGTGATTTTCGATATTCACTAATAAGCTCATTTACATACTTTTTCTTGATTCTATAACTAGGTTTTATTATTAATAATTAATAAATGATTCAAATATTTTCTTTTTGAATCTTGGTTACCAGTTCCGTTCCATTCTGATCCCAATCAAACTCTGCTCTAGCCTCAAAAGAATCTAAAGTATTCATTTTTGATTCTTTTTCTAATATAGAACCAATATTCAGTTCAAACATCGTTAAAAATAATGCCCTATCCCATTTGTTTTCATTATTTGACTACTATTTTCTTCCATTATTTTTCCACTTTTCGGAAAAATATTTTTAACAATTGAAAATATAGGAATAAATATGCATATATATCCTGCGAAGAACTGTTTATAGGGGTTCTTCCTCAAATGTATCAATCATATTATCTATTAGAAACGCCTGAAGATAGTTCCTTTACCACTACCTAAACGTTTTATCATTTCGAAGAACAGAATTCTCTCTTTCATTAAGTGTTTCAGACACTTTAACAAATTTTTAATAGTCTCGTACTCATCTTTTCAATATTTCCATACAAATCATACATCATTGATCGATCAACTTTTCTTTGGTTACCATTTTGTTTGTATAAAAATCTCCGTAGCCTCAGATAAACTCGCTCTAGGATCAATGTTACCGGCATATCAAATCGATACCTGTATTATTGAAAGATCTACTAATCCAGCCAATCGATGTTGCCCATCAATAATTAGTAAATTCCATGGGCTCAAAAATCGTATTTAATTTCACCAAAAACTATCTTTTAAAATATTGTTCTTCTAATTCTTGTTTAGAAAATATTTCCTCTTTATCTTTAAAAACATTTAATGATAAAAATAATGGGTGTAAGGAAAACTATTCCTGTCGACTCACTAGCGTATTCTGATATTTGCTCTATTCTCTTTATATTTGTTCTTCTCTGCAACCCACTTTCTTCATTTTTGATTGAAAGACCATATTTTGTTTTCATTTTTCTGCATATATTTCAGCATTCATGAAATCAGTAGTTCCCTTCTTAAACAGGGCTACTAAAATGAAACTTACCTTTCCTTTAAAAGATACTGGTAAACTCATCAAGATAAATGCTGAATCATTTTGTGTGATTTTTGATATACGGAATATTCGTTCCTGGATTCATATTTTTATACATTATTGCCTCCTCTAACTAACTCAGGATCTTTAATCTCATCTTTATCATCACCACAAAAGCAATATTATATTTTTCTCTTCAGTATTAACTAAAGAGTTAAACATAAATTTCATTTGTTTTTCGATGACAAATTTCTTTAATAATTTCATATATAATCAGTATAGCCAATACCCACCAAAATAAGATAGCCAAGACCAATTTTTGAGTTGTATATGCTATGAAAACAAAATATTAATCCAAGCAAGCTGTAATGACTATTGTAATCTGATCTAATTTGTTACAGTTCTTCAATTTTAGAAATTTTTAGCCATTTGATATTTTCGTTTGTATTTCCAATTGATTGTTGATCCTATAATCTTTTGACCCACAATGCTGGAAATACAATCAGCTCTTCTCCTCCATTTACATCTATATTTATTTTTCTTCCTTTTGAAACACCTGTCTTTTTAAAATTTTCTTCACACAACGATTAAAGTGTCAATTCCTTCCATAATTGCTTCTTCAGCAGTTCTGTCACTCGACCAAATCAACAGTATATTCATTTCTCTCATTATCTTTTCCACAGCGATCTTGGTACGATGTTTGTTGATATAGAATAAACTTACATTCTCGTATTAGTAATTCAAAGTTATCGATTTTGAGCAATATTTCTCTATAAGTTCATCAACTACTGAACTATCCTTTGAAAAATATCAATTAAATCGGAATTAGAATTATATTTTATATTTTCATTATCTATAACTTGTAAGAAAATCTGAAAAGCACCTTTAATATCTTTACTACTAACTACTCCACTCAATTGTTTCCAGTTGGTTTTGGGGTGAGAGTCATACAGCACGCGGTTTGTGCCTTTGACTTCGCTTGTGATTCTTTCTGCGATATGCTGCATCAGTTCGAATGGGATATTCTACTGTTGCTGTCATTGCATCTACTGTGTTTACGGCTCTGATGATTACTGGCCACTCAAAGCTTCTTGATCCTTCTTTGATGCCTGTGGTTTGAAGTCTGGCACGACTGTGAAGTACTGCCACACTTTGCCTTCGAGTCCGTTCTTTGCAAATTCTTCTCTGGTATGGCATCGGATTCTCTTACGGCTTCGAGTCTGTCTCTTGCGATTGCGCCTGTGCAGCGTACGCCGAGCCTGGACCTGGGAATGGCTGTCTATCTACCATGGCTGATGGGAGGCCTGGTGCTCTTCGACTACTCTTACTTCGTCTTTGAATAGGAGCTTGATTGGTTCTACGAGTTCAAACTGAAGGTCTTCTGAGAGTCCACCTACGTTGTGGTGGGCTTTGACGTTTCGCTTTCGAGACTGTCTGGATAGATTGTGCCCTGTGCAAGGAAGTCGATTCGGAGAGTTTGCGTGCTTCTTCTTCGAATACGCGGATGAACTCGCCTCCGATGATTTTTCTCTTTTCTTCTGGCTCTTTTTCGCCTGCGAGTTTATCTAGGAATCTATCGGTTTTGCATCTCACGTATACGAGGTTTGCATCCATTTCATCGCGGAGCCCTGCACTACCTGTTCTGGTTCTCCTTTTCTGAGAGTCCGTGATTTACGATGTACACACTAGCTGCTTTCCTACGGCTTTGATGAGGAGTGCTGCTACTACGATGAGTCTACCTCCGCCTGAGGTGCAAGAGTACTTTTCGTATCTCCTATCTGCTCACGTAGGGCTTTTAGTTGCTCTTCGATGAAACTTCTGCTAGCGCCACGCTGCGCAGTCTCTCCATGTTTTCTGGTCTCTTATTGCTATCCATTTATTCCTCCTAATAAGCTTTATGTTTTTGCTTTTTGTTTCATGTTTTGTTCCTTGGTGTTTCAATATATAATATCTTGTAAATATTATAACATTTATTTAATTATTTTCGCTATACTTTTTGACAAACAAGAGCTCACTATATTGACTACCCTCCTTATCTGAAATGTCCAGGAGGGTGCGTATCAGGGCAGAAACTCCTTTTGATATATATGATTTGTTATCACTGTACTTTAGCCGAAGAATAGCTCCATGTCTTCTGTCTACCGATCCGATTCCTGCGATTCGAAGTTGTCTACGAGAACCTTTGTCACGTTTGGTGATAGGAATGCTGGTGAGTGGACCAACGTGGATATTCTTTACGCCTAGGTATGAGGAGCGCTAGGAGTACGATTACTGCCTTCTGCTCCTACCATGCGATGTTGTATGCGATTGGAAGATCGTTGATGTCGTCTGGTCGAATACTCTTTAGCTT
>BNJV01002414.1_pt1 | contig 20861 bp, 18 predicted proteins | sample 8540591 | NCBI WGS metagenome assembly BNJV01 (sample SAMD00202457, study PRJDB9452) | human saliva metagenome | host: Homo sapiens | reverse complement strand
TTAATTACTCGTAATAACTTGGCTTTTGCTTATGACTCCGCCGGGCGTTTTGGTGAGGCGATTGAGTTGTATGAGCGGGTGTTGGCTGACCAAGAGCGGGTTTTGGGTTCTGACCACCCTTATACGTTGAACACCCGCAATAATCTGGCTGTCGCTTATGACTCTGTTGGGCGTCTTGGTGAGGCGATTGAGCTGTTTGAGCAGGTGTTGGCTGAGCGTGAGCGTGTGTTGGGGGCTGATCACCCTGATACGTTGAACACTCCGCAACAACCTGGCTGGCGCTTATGACTCTGTTGGGCGTTTTGGTGAGGCGATCGATGCGTGGGAGAAGCTGCTGCCGGACTGTCAGCGGGTGTGGGGGGCTGATCACCCTGATACGTTAACCGTCCGCAACAACCTGGCTGTCGCTTATAAGTCTGCTGGGCGTTTTGGTGAGGCGATTGAGCTGTTTGAGCAGGTGTTGGCTGAGCGTGAGCGGGTGTTGGGGGCTGATCACCCTGATACGTTGAACCACCCGCAACAACCTGGCTGTCGCTTATTACTCTGTTGGGCGTTTTGGTGAGGCGATTGAGCTGTTTGAGCAGGTGTTGGCTGAGCAGTGAGCGGGTTTTGGGGCTGATCACCCTGATACGTTGAACACCCGCAACAACCTGGCTGGCGCTTATGACTCTGTTGGGCGTTTTGGTGAGGCGATTGAGTTGTTTGAGCGGGTGTTGGCTGAGCATGAGCGGGTTTTGGGGGCTGATCACCCTGACACGTTGACCGCTCCGCAACAACCTGGCTGGCGCTTATGACTCTGTTGGGCGTTTTGGTGAGGCGATCGATGCGTGGGAGCTGCTGCTGACTGAGCGGGTTTTGGGGTCCTGACCACCCTGACACGTTAACCACTCGCAACAACCTGGCTGTCGCTTATCACTCTGCTGGGCGTTTTGGTGAGGCGATTGAGTTGTATGAGCGGGTGTTGGCTGACCAAGAGCGGGTTTTGGGTCCTGACCACCCTGACACGTTAACCACTCGCCATAACTTGGCTGTTGCTTATCACTCCGCCGGGCGCTTTGGTGAGGCGATTGAGTTGTATGAGCGGGTGTTGGCTGAACGAGAGCGGGTTTTGGGTCCTGACCACCCTGACACGTTAACCACTCGCCATAACTTGGCTGTTGCTTATGACTCCGCCGGGCGTTTTGGTGAGGCGATTGAGTTGTATGAGCGGGTGTTGGCTGACCAGAGCGGGTTTTGGGTCCTGACCACCCTGACACGTTAACCACTCGTAAAATTTGGCTGTTGCTTATCACTCTGTTGGGCGTTTTGGTGAGGCGATTGAGTTGTTTGAGCGGGTGTTGGCTGACCGGGTGCGGGTTTTAGGTCCTGATCACCCTGACACGTTGAATGCCCGCGATAATCTGGCTCTTGCTTATGACTCTGCTGGGCATCTTGCTGAGGCGATCGATGCATGGGAGGAACTGCTGCCAGACTGTCAGCGGGTATTAGGGCTAGAACATCCACTAACCAAGCAAGTGGAGAAAAATCTTGAAGCAGCTAAGCGCGAGATGAACCCGCCAGATGCGCCGTCGCCAGAAACAGGCGAGGACTAAACTCTGCTGACTCTGTGGAAGGACGGAGTGTGGAGCGAAGCAACTGTTGTCGCTAGTTGCTGCAGCTTGCCGTGCAGGTTGTGGCTGGGCTGCTTAGCGTTGCTTTTCGGCGGAGGTGCCAAATGGCTGACGTGAAAAAGCAATAGCTCCAAGGCTCAAAACAGCTAGGAACGCTACACATATGCAGATTTCCCAGCTGGAGGCGAGTAGTGGCTTGCTGTTAAACAAGCTCACTCGGATCAGGTCAATCAGGTAAGTGACTGGATTACACCTAGCAATTGTGGCAGCCCAACTAGGGAAAGCCTCAATAGGGTAAAACGCGCCAGCAAAAGTGATCAGCAAGACGCTAGTAAAAGACACAGCCAAAAAATTATTGCGCCTAATTGTTACCTGAGTGCCCAGCATAGCTGCCAGAAGACTAGTACCTAAAAGTAACCCCACACCTGCAAGCAGATACATTGGCTGACCTATTGGCCTATAGCTAACAAAGGGCATGGAGATAACAATAATCACCAGGCTTTGTATCGCTGCTAAGAAAGTCTGAATAAGAGCGTGTGCGTTCACGAATGCAGGAAAACCGGCTCTTCATAATTGAGGGTGTAGTTGGGGTCTGAATCCTCCGGTTTCGAGGAGGCAGCGGGCGATGTAGTTGGTGAGGTTGCGGAACCCAAGAGCGGATCCGCGTAGATGTTCAAGGCGCCCGTTGATAGCTTCGGTAGGACCATTGGAGGTGTGAGGATGATCGAAATAGGCCAAGATGTCCCCGGATCGGCGTTTGAGTGTCCTGCCCAGCGTAATGAGCTCTCTCAGACCCCTCGGTACACGCGTGCAGGTCAGTGTATTAATTTCGGCTTGCATCATGGCCTTGCCCGCAGCCGTGTCGGGCGCGCGGTAGGCATCAATGATGTTCTGGTAGGCACTCCAAGTGACCTCGAGGGCGACGTGCTCCTGACTGGCAAACAGGTCGAGTAGTTGGTGCTGCTGACGCGGCGTGAGCAGGCAAGATCTGGTGTGTAACATCCTGCGAGCCTTGTACAGGGGATCCGTGGCACGCCCGCGCCGATGGTGAAGTTCTTGCTGGATACGCCTGCGGCATTCATCCAAGGCGTTGCCAGCCAGGTGTACAACATGGAAGGGATCCATGACTGCCCTTGCGTCGGGGAGTTCTTCGGCGGCAGCGCTCTTAAAACCAGTGAATCCATCCATCGCGACGATCTCGATACGCTCACGCCACGTGTCGGGCCGGGAGGCCAGCCAGGTTTTGAAGACCTGCTTGGAGCGGCCTGGGACCATGTCCAAGAGCCGGCAGGGGCCGCTGCGTTCGCGGATGGGCGTCAAGTCCAAGATAACGGTGACGTATTTGTCTCCGTAGGGGGTGTGGCGCCACACGTGTTCATCCACCCCGATGACACGCACGCCATCGAACCGAGTCAGGTCGTTGATGAGTATGCGCTGGCCTTCGGTCAGGACAGCGGTGTTGGCGGTATTCCAGGACACGCCTAGGGCCTGGGCGATACGCGCCACCGTCAGATGGTGGACCACCAGGCCCACCAGCGCCCAGCGCACCGCCGAGTGTGAGAGCTTGGCGCGTGGATCGGCCGCTTGGCTCATGTTTTGACGCCACACGTGAGCACACGTCTGGCAGCGGTAGCGGCGCACGCTCACGCGCAAGATCGTGGGGTGCCACCCGTAGGGTACGTGAGCCAAGCGCCTGATCACCGTGTCGCGTACGACGCCTTCGCCCCCACACTGTCGGCACCACCGGTCCTCACCCACTACCTTGCAGGCCAAGATGGTCCGATCGCCTCCTACACGCTGGCCCGTCACTTCCAGGCCCAGGTCATCCAGGCGTGTGAAGGTGCTCAGGTCAGGGCGATCAAAGGTAGTATTAGGCATGTCGAGGTCTTTCGGATGGACGGTGTAGGAACCCCCATCATCGGAAGACCTCGACCCCTACCCGGCCACGACACGCCGAACCCCGCATACCACCCCCACACCCTCAATTATGAAGAGCCGGAAAACCACCGGGAGATAGACGCACTACATCCAAGCGAAGCCCCTGGATTTCCTCGCGGGCCTCATAGCTTGCACCCTGTATAGCGTTAGTAAAAACGTTTACAACAGCCACTGAGATAATCATGAACGCAACGCCATAGCTAGGTGCTAGGTAAGTTGCTGCAAAGATTGAGAAAAGCGCAGTAGAAAGCAGCGGGCGAGCCAACATTGAAAACGTATCGGTAGGGTTGCGTCGCAAGGTTTGGTAATAGCGGTAAGCAGTAGCACTAATCAAAGCGAACCTCCAAATGCGCCGTCGACCTGATACTTTTTAGTTGAGCGCTTCACCCACGCAACACCAAACAGCAGGAAAATAAAGCTAACCAAAATTCCTAGCAAAGCATGGCTTGGGTTAGAAGTGCGAATAAACTCGTTTAAATGCGTCAGCGGTGACATTTGGGCTGTAATCCGAGTAATACCCGCGAAAGTATTTAGCGGCCACAACACACAAGAAAATATTACTAGTGCGTCAAGAAGAAGATTTATGAAGTGAAAGGTTCGGTTAAAACGAACCTCAAATCCATACACCAAATACACGCAGCCTAGTGAGGTGGGAACAGCGAGCAGCGCATAGCCCAGCATCTGCCACACAACTACCGGGAACCCTAAAGCGAACCCCAAGGCAAACACAGAAACTAGTGACGAAAACAGGTAAAAACAGCAAACTCCACCAGTGTAGCCAGACAGCCAAGGGATAACTGAGCCCTCTGAATGTAAGAAAGTATCCAAGCGGCCCCCGCCGGCCAAACCCTGGATAGACACCAAGCATTGGATTACGACGGCAGTAAAAAATGCCCAAACCATATTGGTGTACAAGAAAAAGTTTTGCGTGTCAGACTCAAGATAAGCGCGTCCAAGAAACAATAACGGAAGCACTTCCATGAGCGGCACCACCACTAAAACCCGCAACCAAATTCCCGGCTGGCGAGCATTCATGGTCAGGCTGTAGCGCATATGCGCAAATAAACTTCTCACTCAGCACCGCCCAAAAGCCAGAAAGTATCAGCAAGCTGAGCGTCCCGGCGAGTGTAAGTTAGCCCCATCTGGTCAAGCAGATTCGAGTTGGATAAACCAAAGTAAGCACGTCAACTTCCACTCCGTCGTCCTGACGAATAACGGTGCGCGCCCCAAGCTCATTATTTAAGCGAGTAATAACGCTCTGCTTCTGACTAGTTGGTACTTGCAGCTGGTAAACCACCTCTCCAGCGCGCATACGTAACTGCTCAGGCGAGGCGTCAGCCATTATGCGGCCCTTAGATAGAAACAGCACCCGATCGCATAGATCATTAACCTCAGTCATGATGTGGGTGCTCAGCAGCACGGTTACTCCACTGTTTTGCAGGCGCCGTATTACTCCGTACACATCATTTGCTGCCAGCGGGTCTAAACCAGAAGTGGGTTCATCAAGGAAAATTAGCTTCGGGTTGGTGACCATGGCTCGGGCAATGTTGACGCGCTGCTTAAGTCCCGTCGACAAAGTCCACACCTGATCCCCACTGCGATCAGCCACATTACAAAGCTCCATAGAACGGTTGATCCGCTTAGCGCGCTGTGCCTTGTGGATGCCGTACAGGCGGCAGACATACTCCAGGTTCTCTCGCACTGTTAACAGGCCAAACAGCTGGCTTGAATTACTGGCAAAACCCAGCTGTTGACTCCACTGCTTGGACTTTTTTCTGGGTAAAGGCTTGAGTAGGTCAGCGCCAAGAACCTCTAAACGCTGAGCTCGGGTTGGTACCCATAGCCCACTAATGATGCGTAGCAGTGTTGTCTTGCCGGCACCATTTGGGCCAATCAGGGCCACAACCTGACCGGTTTCAAGCGTCAATGAATCAATCGATAAAACCAGGCGATCGCCGAAAGCCTTATCTACACCACTAAGAGCAGCAATTTGTGTCATACCAAAACTCGTAACCAGTAGCTGCGATGCTGGGTAGGTCTGCCTGCGTCAGCTCGCAGCACTAACGTCTTTGTGATCTAGGTTAAAAATAGGATAGCTGCTTTTACGGGAATTTTTCAGATTTTGGTGAAAATGTGGGGGGCACAGCCTGAGCGGCGGGCCAGGTTCTAGGGGTGGGAGTTGGCGACGGCGTCGAGCCAGTCAGGGGTGCAGTCGAGCCTGCTGGGGGGACGGCGTCGTCGCCATAAGCTGCGCACAGGCGTGGAGAACTCACTGGTTCTACTCTGGTTTTTGTGATGGATCGGATTTATAGCTCGCCTTGTACATCCATATAATTCCGACCAGACTCTGCACGCTAAACACAATTACCGGAATAAGTACAGAAATAGTCTCGTGGTAGATTCCTTGAAGGATAAAGAGTAAACCTGAATCTGCATAAGCAGTGGCTAAGCAAATGACTGGTACTGAACCTGCTCGTTGAACCCGATACCAGGACGACTCTGACTCTAATGCTGCCTTCGTCCTGATTCCCGCCCACATATTCGGAGGCAACTTGTCATTTCGCATAGCTCGCGCCAGACCAGCCAAGCAGAAAGCGCTAACAAACGCTAAGAGTCCTAGACCAAATGAGATGAGCCCATCCATCAGATTAGTCCCTTCCAGACTTAGCTTCACTGCTAGATAGAACCATCTTATAGCATGATGCAAGATGTTGAGTGATTGATGTCTCTACATACATTGAGCACGTGGCGGGCGTCGTGCTTCATTTAGTTTGAGCGCTTAGCGTGCGCTCACGCACGGACCAAAGGTGGTCACGATGGATACAAAGCCTGGGGTGGGTGCAGTACGAGGCCCGCTGGGTGCAAGGTTCGGCATCGTGGGCGCCATAGCCCGGCAGAGTGCATATGCCAGGAAGATAAACATACCAATCCAAGTAATTGGAGGCCCAGGCAAATCCTTGCATGTTAAATATCCAATACCTCGTAGGGTTTTGCTGAAAGCGCGGATTTACATTGCTCAGCCAAGTACGCATCCGCCAACTCCAGCTGTGCAATATCTGGATATACCTCTAGCGTTTTGTCACCTATTAACCAGAACTCTCGTGACCAGGTCTCGGGATGATCCCAGATTCGGTAGCTCCCTTTAACCTCATCAGGTAAAAGCCTGCGGATTTTTGTTGCAACAGCGAGCTGCCCTTTTGCTGTTTCGTAAATTGTATTAATTTGGACACCACCATCCACCGGGCGTTCAACACGGACTATCTCTCGGCCGTAAAACATCACCTTCCTCCGCGAGCCGTTTTCGTAGAGCGTTAGTTCTATTCTTCCGTAACCTTTTTCAGTGTTATGTCGGTTGGTCAAATAGTCCTGAAGTGCTTGGACGACAGCCGCTGAAACACTTTCCGCGTGCTGCGCAGCTCGTTCAAATAGTTCCATATCCGCTTCTGAGACGTAAATATTCTTTGTAGGCATGTTTATAAACATACTCATACTTTCTCCGTTTGGCAACCCTGCAGAAATGTCACTGGTTCCAATTGTGAGGAGGGTATCGACGATAGACCTGGATGGCATACATGATGATGGGCGTTAAGACAGATTGACTGCGAAGATAGAGAAGCCCGAGGTCATATGCACCTGGGGCCAAGGGGTGCAGCCGAACTACAGACTCATCCGTCGTTGAACGTGATGGTGATTGTGCCGTCGGGGTGGATGGTGGCATGGTCTCACCCTCAAGCAACGCACCATCGCCCACGTCACCGCCCTCCAAACCGAAGGGGTCGAGGTCTGCGGGTTCAAGCAGGCGGGAGGCGGGCTTTCCGGCCTCGAGCTTGTCCTTGAGTTGGTCAGGTTTCGCGCCTGCCCGCACGCGCCTGCCGCCCCGGTTGGTTCCGTCTTTAGCCACGCGCCTCGCCTCCTTCCCAGGGCGTTGTGCCCCGGCGTGAAGGGCGAAAGGGGTCAATACCGCGTTTGAATCGGTGTTTTTGCGCGCGGTTGGCCCCGCCCGCTGAGGAACCCAAAACCGGTAGAGATCCGACCGTCCCTACCCATAGCTTGGATGTGGGAAATCTGCTACCGTAAGCAATAAACTTTCGTAATGAAAAACAAGGGAGCCAGGTGAAGGAAGAAAAACGTGATTTTATTAATTAAAAGCAGCATCATTGGCATCAAAGCAACCCTCGGAAGGGTGCCTATCGCTTTAAGGCCCAGCCTGGTTTATATAATTCTTATGCTGGTGTCAGTAATTCCGCTGCGGCTGCTACATTTCTCTGCTGGATCGATAGGAAGGATGATTCAGATCGGGTTTCCTATACTTATGTATTTCATCCTAGCCCCGGTACTGGCAGCAATGAGCATCAGACAAGAAGAGTTATCAAGGGGGAACCTTCCTGCCTTGATTGTAGCTGGCGTGATGCTGTTTTTATGTATTCCAATCAGCCGATTAGCGTACTTCGCCTTTTGGGAGAACCAGTATTTCACTTTTTGGGCCATTCTTGTAACTGTAATTCCTTTTGTTGTGACTGTTGTGGCGACCTTAATAAAGATTAAAGTCGCCACAACAAGGTGCAGTAGTTAGCGGCTAAAGATGAAGCTAGCTAGCGCTTTGCAGCAGGCGGTTGTCACGTCTGAATCCGGAGTTCCAGATGCAAGCGGATCACGAAATATTGCGTCACTCAGTGTCGTATTATCCTCGAACTCGGTAGCTGCGTTCCCTTCTTGTTTGGCACCTACACTCCATGCGATTTCCTTGAAGCGGTTAGCCAGGCGCGCCTTATCGGTGTAGTAACTGCCCAGGAAGTTAGACAGGATGTGAGTATGTTCATTCTGCTTGGGTAGTTCACGAGCAAAAACAATCGCATCGCCGTCTGAGCACATGTCTGCATAGTTGCAGGTGTTACGGATATGATCACCATCTTTGTAAAGCGTGTACCCGCTGAGCCCAGGATCACTAAGGTAGTCGTCTTTTTGGCCGACAAGACCGCGTGCTGCTCTGTCTAGATTAACCTGGCGATCTTTGTTCCAGTTCTTGAGTTTCTGTAGTTCACCCATTGCTGTGGCAAGATCGCCTGCCCATCCAGTCCAACGGTCTGGAACCACGTTGGTGTTGAGGTATCCGAGCGTGGTGACTGCCATGTGAGGCATGTCTACTTCGCCCCCAGCAACGTCGATCAGGTGCTGTTTACGATCACCGCACCAGCGTTGCCAAGCTGCAATGATCTTCTTAGCAATCGGATCATTTTCCAACACGCTGGCATCAGCGCCTCGCCAGGGTTCAGCTGCCACTGTCCATTGGAATGTGGAACCGGAACCGCCTTCTGCAAGGTATTCCTTCGACAGGTAGTTCAAGATAGCGCGCCACCTCAAAACCGCCCCAGAACAGCGAAAACGCCACTCCGAACACTTCCCGGCAAACCCGGAAATCTTTGTATCCAGAGTGACGTTCTATTGGAGCCGCCTGCGGGAATCGAACCCGCGACCTATTCATTACGAGTGAATCGCTCTGCCGACTGAGCTAAGGCGGCATCTCACAGCTTCGGCTAATGGCGCCGTGAGTAGCCTGAGCTAGCGTACCGACACAAGTGCCCTATGCGCAACTACGCCACAACCACCTGTACAAATGTAATGAATTGTATAGAGTACCTTCTCCACCGCCACCGCTGGTAGCCACTAAAATTTAACCAGGTATTGACAATGCCTTTTGCGTCCAGCGTAGAGCCATGCACCCTAGCTAGCGTAGAGCCATGTACTTTACGGGCGCGGTTGCTGGTGAGGCTGTAGATGCAATCCGTCCCGATAAGAGATGAGTACTTATGGCTGAGTCCCAATCAAATTATGTTGAGCCAAGTCCTAAGCCAAACGCTGCGTTAGCAGATAAGGGCGACGGCGGCTACGATAAGGCCCTACATAACCGCCACATGCAGATGATCGCTATCGGTGGTTCTATCGGTACCGGTCTGTTCCTGGGGGCCGGTGGCCGCCTGGCGCAAGGTGGCCCGGGCCTAGCAATCGCCTATGCGGTGTGTGGTTTCTTCGCTTTCATCATGGTGCGCGCCCTGGGTGAGCTGGCTATTTACCGCCCCTCCTCGGGTGCGTTCGTGTCTTACGCCCGTGAGTTCATGGGGGAGAAGGGTGCCTACGCTACCGGCTGGCTGTTCTTCCTGGACTGGGCGGTGACGGCGATGGCGGACATCACCGCCGTGGCCCTGTATATGCACTATTGGCCCACTTTAGGGGTATCCCGCAGTGGGTGTTGGCCCTGGTGGCGCTGGCTATCGTGTTTGCTTTGAACATTATGTCCGTCAAGTTCTTTGGCGAGATGGAGTTCTGGTTTGCACTGATCAAGGTGGTCACCATTTTGAGCTTCATGGCTCTGGCTATCTGGGCGATCGTCACTGAGCGGGTGATGAGCGTGCCAGTGAATGTGGGCAATATGGATTCGGTGCAGCTAGCTGACCGCACCTCTCGTATTGAGCTGTACTCTCACGTGGCTAACGGGCACTTTGAGGTCACCAGTGGTTTCCACAACTGGACCAGCTTTGGCGGCTTCCTGCCCATGGGTTCGTTTGCGATCGTCACCTTGTCTATGGGTGTTATTTTCGCTTTCGGTGGCACTGAGATGATTGGTGTGGCCGCAGGTGAAGCCAAGAATGCCCGCGAGATTCTGCCTAAGGCAGTTAACTCCATGATTGGACGTATTGCCTTCTTCTATGTGGGCGCGGTGGTTTTGATGACGCTGGTGCTGCCCTGGACTGCCTACGACAAGAACCAGAGTCCTTTCGTCACCTTCTTCACGGCCCTGGGTGTGCCTCACGCTGGCGACATTGTGCAGATCGTGGTGCTCACGGCGGCCCTGTCCTCGCTAAATGCGGGCCTGTACGCCACCGGCCGCACCCTGCGTTCTATGGCCCTGGCCGGTGAGGCCCCCGCCGTGGCCGCTAAGCTCAACCGTCACCAGGTGCCTGCTGGTGGTATCGCTATCACTGCTGGTTTGGGCATTGTGGGCGTGATTATTAACGCTGTGGTGCCCGCCAGCGCCTTCAACATCATTATGGATGTGGCGGCTGTGGGTATTGCCGGCACTTGGATCAGTGTGCTGATTTCGCACTGGATCTTCGTTAACCGCGCTAAGCAGGGTTTGGTGGAGCGTCCCAGCTACCGCCTGCGCTTTGCTCCCTGGTCTAACCTGATCGGCATTATTTTCTTCGCTATCGTCATTTGGCTATGGGTATGAGCGACGACGGCCTGATCACCCTGGGTATTGCCTTGGGTTGTGTGTTGGCTATGGTGATTGGCTGGTATGCGGTGCGTGACCGTATCGACGCAGACCTGATGGACAACATGCTGGTGGAAGACATTGAAGACCCTCTGGGTGCTTCCGCTGAGGCCGCCGTCGAGGTTGCCTTACAGCAGGCCGAAGAGGGGCGCGCCTAGTCTGCGCACTGCCCCGCACTAGCCGGGCCCCCGAGTCTCCTGTAGGGCGCTGCCCGTCGCTCAGGTTTTGGGGCCCGGCGCGCGCCGGCTAGAGCGTGGGCCTGCTTTGGCCCGCACCAACCCTAACGTTTGTCCGCATAGCTTGGGCTGTGCGGGCAAACGTGCATTAACCTAGATAAAACAGCCTTTTTGCAGGGGGTCTTATGACAATCCAGGTAATTTATTCAGGCGGCACAATTGGCATGGTGGACTCGCCTCACGGCCTGGTTCCCGGTGCGGATCTGGCCGGTTGGCTTGAGCGGGTGCTGGCGGGAACGGCCCTGGCTGGGCAGGTGCGTCTGCACGAGTTGGCACCCCTGATTGACTCCTCTAACGCCACCCCCGCCGACTGGCAGGCCATTGTTGATTGCGTGCGCACCTCCGCCGACGACGCCGCTGGTTTCGTGATCTTGCACGGCACGGACACTATGACTTACACCTCCTCCGCCTTGTCCTATGCGCTAGCGGACTTGCAGGTGCCGGTGGTGGTTACCGGGGCGCAGCTGCCGCTGGGGGCTTTGGGTTCCGACGCCGCCGGTAACGTCCTGGGTGCCCTTACGGCCGCCGCTAACCCCGCTAATAAGGGTGTGAGTCTGTTCTTTGGGCAGCATTTGCTACGTGGTAACCGGGCCACTAAAGCCTCCTCTTGGAGCTATGAGGGCTTTGCTTCGCCGTCGGCAGCGCCCCTGGCCCGTATCGGGGCGCCCTGGCATTGGGACGACGCCGCCCTAGCCGCCCATGCTTTCCGAGCCCCGCAGCCGCTAGCTACCCCCAAGCCCTATACGCGCCAGGATGTGATGGTGGCTTCACTGGTGCCCGGAATTACCGCCGAGCGCCTGGAAGCAATGCTCACCCCAGCCCCTAAAGCCGTGATTTTGCGGGCTTTCGGGGTTGGTAATGGCCCCAGCGCCGAGCCGGGCTTTACTGAGCTGATTGCGCGAGTAGTTAAAAGCGGCACAGTGGTTGTGGTGTCTTCCCAATGCCACCAGGCCACGGTGCTGCTGGGAGCCTACGAAACCGGCGACGTGCTAGCCCAGGCGGGCGCCGTCGGCACTGGGGACATGACCCTAGAGGCCGCCTACGCCAAACTCGTTTACGGACTCAGCCAGGGCCTAACCGGAGCGCGCCTGGCCGAGTTCTTCACCCGCAACCTAGCCGGCGAGCTCGAGGCCTAAGCCCTAGCGCCCCGCGCCCGGCGCAACCAAAAATCTGGCCAAGATCACGTTGGCCCAAGGTATAAGCACTTATATAAAATGGGTGGCTCCCCGCATTTGGGAAGCCACCCGCTGTCATAAGCCACCGGCGTTTTACTTAACAGTGGTGTCGGTGTTGCCGCAGGTTTGGTTATCGGCAGGCAGCGTGCCCGACAACAGGTAGTTATCCACGGCCTTGGTGATGCACTTGTCTGCGCGACCATAGGCGGTGTGCCCCCAGCCCTTCCAGGTCAGCAGCCTGGAGTTGGAAAGCTGCTTGCTCAAGGACTGCGACCACTCATAGGGGGTAGCCGGATCGCCCGTAGTGCCCACAACCAGGATCGGCGCGCTGCCTTAGCGGTTAGCGCCGTACGCTCGTGGGTGGCTTTGTGGCCCCACAGCTGACACATCTCATCAGAGCCAGCCATGGAACTACCGAAAGTAGGCGAGGCCTGCTCTAGCTCCTTAGTTTGCTTGGCCCAGGTGGCCTTGTCGCCCTGCACCGGGTAATCCAGGCAGTTAATGGCCATGATGGCAACGGCAGAGTTATCCGTGTAGTGCCCGTTGTCGTCGCGCGAAGCCAATATGTCAGCGATACGCAGCAGCATGGAGCCGTCGTGCTTCTTCATGGCCTGTGACAGGGCCATAGTGAGCGTGTCCCAAATGCTGTCCGCATATAGCGGGCCAATGACTGCGGAAACAGCCAGGCTGTAGGTCAGTGGCCGCTCTGAGTCAGTAGTCTTTAGTGGCGACTTACGCAGCCCCTCCAGGAAGGTACGCACCTGCTTTACGCCGTCGTCAACCGAACCGGTAAGCGGGCAGCTAGAGCGCTTAAGGCAGTAAGCCACATAGCCGCGCAGAGAGTTCTCAAAGCTCTTAGCCTGCCCCAAAGAGACCTGGTGGGCACTCAAAGTGGGGTCGACGGCGCCGTCAAGCACCATGCGGCCCACGTTGCTGGGGAACAGGTTTGCGTAGGTGGCACCCAGGTAGGTGCCGTAGGAGTAGCCCAGGTAGTTGAGCTTGCTGTCGCCGCTTAGCTGGCGCAGGATATCCAGGTCCTTGGCGGCTGAGGGAGTGTCGACGTGGTCCAGCAGCGCTACCGGGTTGGTTTTCTTAGAGCACTTCTCGCTGACGCCCTTGGCAAGGCTGGCCCCCTCATTGCTGGCACGCATAGCGTCAGTTTCGCTGTCGGTTAGGCAGTTAATAGCGGTTGACTGGCCCACGCCGCGCGGGTCAAAGCCCACCACGTCATAGCTACGAAGTAGATCAGAGGAGAACAAGCGGCTCACCGATTTGACCAGGTCCACGCCACTGCCGCCAGGGCCGCCGGGGTTGATGAACAAGGTGCCTTTTTTGGTGCCGTCGGCTGTCCGCTTTTTCAAAGCCAAGGAAATGCTCTCGCCTTGCGGATTGGCGTAATCTAGCGGAACTTTAACGGTGGCGCACTCGAACTCGCCGCATTTGGTCCAGTCAACTTTCTGACTGTAATAGCTGGCCAGGCCGGCAGAGTACTGTGTGCTGGCTGGGGTGGGGGTGAGTGTGGCCTCGGAATCTGACAGTTTCAACGGACTCGGACTACACGCACTTAGGGCTAAGGTGGCGCAAGCAATTGCGCTGGCCAATAGGCGGGGTAGTTTCTTCACGAGCCCAGCCTATCGGGGGTCGCCAATTTTTAGTGGGGCTTGAGTAGTATTTGGCTTAAGGCAGGCCCGGGCATCGTTGCTGGGTGCGACGGCGGGGCTGGCTGGGGCTCTAGCGACCGGGGTGCTGAGGGCTGCTTACTGGTTTGCTGGGCTCTAGCGGCCGGGGTGCTGAGGGCTGCCGCCGAGCCGAGCCGGACGCCGTCGCAGGGGCCCTAAAAGCGGCGTCGACGGCGAAACTAGGGCGAAACTAGCTGTCCCGGCGTCGTCGTCGTTAGCTGAAAGAAACCTGAGCGCCCAGGAGGGACAATTTCGGGCTTAAGCGGGCTGTTTGCGGGCTTAGCTGGGAGAAAGCTGTGCGCTCGCGGCTTGCTCACGCCTGTCCGCACACGCTGTCTGTGCGGGATGTTTGGCCCAAACTGACCACCCCGGACCCAATCTTTATAGATTTGTAACCAGAAAATGCGGGTTTTTCTGTCTTAAATAGCAATAAGCTCCAGGTTTTTTCAGGTTCACCCGGTACCCTGAGGCCATGCAGCAAACCAATCACCTAGCCACAGTGGCGTGCGTGTGTACTTTTGGTGCCGAACTGGAAGATTCCTGGGAATTTGTTCGGTGCGCGGAGGTGTTTGCTGGCTGAAATAGACTGAAAAAAGCAAAGAAAAGGGGTGGCCCCTTAAGCTAGATGGGGCCACCCCGGAGCGATCGGATACTCAGCTGAGCTCCCTTAAACCCAGACCTGAAGAAACGGTACAGACCGGTCAACAAGCTCCCCAACTCTCGCGGGTTACCGTCCCGAACGCAACAGAAATATAACAACGGGAACCGACTAGCTTCCTTAAAGAAACCTGAAAATAACCTGGAAGCGATGACGAAAGGCTGAAATGACTAATTTGGTCAAAAAGGTGATGTGTGTCGGAGCAGCAGGTATGCTGGCCCTGGGTCTTGTCGCTTGCTCGGACTCAGAGAAGAAGCCCAGTTCTGGTGGTACCCATGTAGCCGCAACCGCACTACCTAGCACGGCTAAATCTGCTCTTAATAAGGGTCTTGGTGGCTCTAAGGGCTCTACCTCTGCTACTGCTACTCCGGGCGCAGCCCCCACGGTTACGGCTCCTGGCAATGGTGACGCCGACTCCAGGGAAGGTGTGAAGGAAGACCTGGGCAATCAGCAGTCTGCCTCAATCGGTGAGGGCGTCATGACCGTTAAGTCCATTAAGGATGAGCAGGTCACCTTTAAGCTCACTGGCTGTGACCAGCAGGAAGTCACTATTAAGGTAGGCGAAACCCAACTGGTATGCGGTAAGAACCTAACCGTTAATGGTGTGCTGGACACTAGCGTTTCCTACACCGTAGAGACCCCTACCAGCACTAATAAGTAAGCGCCTGGGTAGTTGCTGAAATAGCGGGACCCCACCCGCATTTACTGTGAGCTAGTGCATCTAGAATTAATTTGACGCGGGTGGGGCGTGGTGGTTTATAGTTTTCTGGCACCGGTTGAGGCGGTTGAAATTCTTCCTCCTGGAACGGTGCGAGAGAGGCGCGGATCACTGATCCGGGACTTGCGCGATAAAAACTTTCAAGGTAAGCTTCTCTGGTGCTTTGAGGAAAGCATGCAGGCTGGTTTGGTTTGTGGGTTTTTCTTGTGAGTGCGTTGTTTGAGAACTCGATAGTGTGTCAAGTTTTTTATGTCTTGAATTCTTCTCCAACGAATGTGTTGTTTGTTGGGGGGTTTTTCTTGTTGATTTCTTTGTCAACTAATTTTTTTTGAGCTAGTTATTTTCTGGTTCTTCATGTTTTTTTGGAGAGTTTGATCCTGGCTCAGGACGAACGCTGGCGGCGTGCTTAACACATGCAAGTCGAACGAAAATACCAAGCTTGCTTGGTTGATTAGTGGCGAACGGGTGAGTAACACGTGAGTAACCTGCCCCTTACTTTCCTGGATAACTGCTCGAAAGGGTAGCTAATACGGGATATTCTGGCCTTCCTGCATGGGTTGGTTTGGAAAGGTTGTTTTTCTGGTAAGGGATGGGCTCGCGGCCTATCAGCTTGTTGGTGGGGTGATGGCCTACCAAGGCTTTGACGGGTAGCCGGCCTGAGAGGGTGGACGGTCACACTGGGACTGAGATACGGCCCAGACTCCTACGGGAGGCAGCAGTGGGGAATATTGCACAATGGGCGCAAGCCTGATGCAGCGACGCCGCGTGAGGGATGAAGGCCTTCGGGTTGTAAACCTCTTTCGTCAGGGAACAAGGCACTGCCTTTTTGGTGGTGTTGAGGGTACCTGGATAAGAAGCGCCGGCTAACTACGTGCCAGCAGCCGCGGTAATACGTAGGGCGCAAGCGTTGTCCGGAATTATTGGGCGTAAAGAGCTCGTAGGCGGCTGGTCGCGTCTGTCGTGAAAACTTCCGGCTCAACCGGGGGCTTGCGGTGGGTACGGGCCGGCTAGAGTGCGGTAGGGGTAACTGGAACTCCTGGTGTAGCGGTGGAATGCGCAGATATCAGGAAGAACACCGATGGCGAAGGCAGGTTACTGGGCCGTTACTGACGCTGAGGAGCGAAAGCGTGGGGAGCGAACAGGATTAGATACCCTGGTAGTCCACGCCGTAAACGTTGGGCACTAGGTGTGAGGCTCCTTTCCGGGGGTTTTGCGCCGTAGCTAACGCATTAAGTGCCCCGCCTGGGGAGTACGGCCGCAAGGCTAAAACTCAAAGGAATTGACGGGGGCCCGCACAAGCGGCGGAGCATGCGGATTAATTCGATGCAACGCGAAGAACCTTACCAAGGCTTGACATGTTAACCGTGGCTCTAGAGATAGGGTTTACCCTTTTGGGTGGTTTTCACAGGTGGTGCATGGTTGTCGTCAGCTCGTGTCGTGAGATGTTGGGTTAAGTCCCGCAACGAGCGCAACCCTTGTCCCGTGTTGCCAGCACGTTGTGGTGGGGACTCGCGGGAGACTGCCGGGGTCAACTCGGAGGAAGGTGGGGATGACGTCAAATCATCATGCCCCTTATGTCTTGGGCTTCACGCATGCTACAATGGCCGGTACAGAGGGTTGCGATACTGTGAGGTGGAGCTAATCCCTTAAAGCTGGTCTCAGTTCGGATTGGTGTCTGCAACTCGACACCATGAAGGTGGAGTCGCTAGTAATCGCAGATCAGCAACGCTGCGGTGAATACGTTCTCGGGCCTTGTACACACCGCCCGTCACGTCACGAAAGTTGGCAACACCCCAAGCCCGTGGCTCTACGGGGAGCGGTTAAAGGTGGGGCTAGCGATTGGGACGAAGTCGTAACAAGGTAGCCGTACCGGAAGGTGCGGCTGGATCACCTCCTTTCTAAGGAGTTTTTGTTTGGAACGGCGAGGAAGACCGTTTAGAGGATTCGTTTTATAGATGTTTTGGCTCTGTCTTTTTTGGCAAAGAGGGACGGGGCTAAAAGGGCTTGGCATGCTGTCGGGGTTCTGGAGCAGCGCTCCGGACCTGACCCCACCGATACGAGTGATTGTTTTATTGTGGTTGTTTGTTTGGTGTGGGTGTGTTGGTTGTGAACTGTATAGTGGACGCGAGCATCTTTGATCTTTGCAAGCAATACTGACTGATTGATTTAAAGGATTTTGTTCCTTTTTTGTTGGTTGGTTGGTGTTGTTTTTGTTGTTAGTTTTTAAGAGCGTTCGGTGGATGCCTTGGTATCAGGGGCCGATGAAGGACGTGGTGGACTGCGATAAGCCTCGGGGAGCTGTCTGACAGGCTTTGATCCGAGGGTTTCCGAATAGGGGAACCTAGCAAGAGTAATGTCTTGTTACCTGCGCCTGAATGTATAGGGCGCAAGGGGGTGTACGCGGGGAAGTGAAACATCTTAGTACCCGCAGGAAAAGATATTCCGTTAGTAGTGGCGAGCGAAAGCGGATTAGGTGAAACCGTGTTAGTGTGATAGACGCCAGTTGTTGCTGATGCGGGGTTGTGGGGCGTGTTTGTTACATTCTCTGGCGGGGGTGTGCGTAGTTATAAATGTTTGGTGTAGTTGAATAGTCTGGGAAGGCTAAGCGTAGACGGTGATACTCCGGTAGGCGAAACATCAGGCACTGCGTTGGACATGTTTTCCCCAAGTAGCACGGGGCTCGTGGAATCTTGTGTGAATTTGCTAAGACCACTTAGCTGCCTAAATACTTCCTGGTAACCGATAGCGGATAAGTACCGTGAGGGAATGGTGAAAAGTACCCCGGGAGGGGAGTGAAATAGTACCTGAAACCGGGCGCTTACAAGCCGTCAAAGCCTTCTTTTTTGGGGGTGATGGCGTGCCTATTGAAGAATGAGCCTGCGAGTTAGTGGCGTGTCGCGAGGTTAACCCGTGTGGGGGATCCGTAGCGAAAGCGAGTCTGAAAGGGCGGTTAGTGGCACGTTCTAGACCCGAAGCGGGGTGATCTACCCATGGCCAGGTTGAAGCACGTGTAAGAGCGTGTGGAGGACCGAACCCACTTCAGTTGAAAATGGAGGGGATGAGCTGTGGGTAGGGGTGAAAGGCCAATCAAACTCCGTGATAGCTGGTTCTCCCCGAAATGCATTTAGGTGCAGCGTTGCGTGGTTCCGGGCGGGGGTAGAGCTACTGGATGGCTGATGGGCCTTACAGGGTTACTGACGTCAACCAAACTCCGAATACCGTCCGGGTATAGCGTGGCAGTGAGACAGCGGGGGATAAGCTCCGTTGTCGAGAGGGAAACAGCCCAGATCGCCGGCTAAGGCCCCTAAGCGTGTGCTAAGTGGGAAAGGATGTGCGGTCGCGTTGACAACCAGGAGGTTGGCTTAGAAGCAGCCATCCTTGAAAGAGTGCGTAATAGCTCACTGGTCAAGTGATCGTGCGCCGACAATGTAGCGGGGCTCAAGCACACCGCCGAAGCCGCGGATCCTCAACAAGCACCCTGTCAATATTTTTGTTGGCCAGGGGTTGGGGGTGGTAGGGGAGCGTTGTGTACTGGGTGAAGCGGCCGAGTAATTGTGTCGTGGACGGTACGCAAGTGAGAATGCAGGCATGAGTAGCGATACTAGGGTGAGAAACCCTAGCGCCGAATGACCAAGGGTTCCAGGGCTAGGCTAGTCCGCCCTGGGTGAGTCGGGTCCTAAGGCGAGGCCGACAGGCGTAGTCGATGGATAACCGGTTGATATTCCGGTACCGGCTGGTAACCGTCAAGTGTTGACTGAAAGGTACTAACCCACGCTAAACATGACTGAATGCCTTTTGGGTGTTTGGTTGTGGTTTTGGTTTGGGGACAGGCTTTCTTGGTAGGCAAGCGTGTGGAGTGACGCACAGTGGAAGCCTTCGCGAGGTGATGGAATACCTCGTTTAACCGTGTAGCTTACTGCTCAGGTAAATCCGGGTGGTTTTATGTGAGGCGGGATGATGACCACCTATGGTGGGAAGTAGGGGTGATCCTGTGGTGCCGAGAAAAGCTTCGACGCGAGGTGGCTGGCCGCCCGTACCCTAAACCGACACAGGTGGTCGGGCAGAGTATGCCTAGGCGCACGAGATAATCATGGTTAAGGAACTCGGCAAAATGCCCCCGTAACTTCGGGAGAAGGGGGGGCCTGATACTTGATGAAACCATTTTTTTGGCTTTCTAGGGTTGAGGGTCGCAGAGACCAGGGAGAAGCGACTGTTTACTAAAAACACAGGTGCGTGCGAAGCCGTAAGGCGATGTATACGTACTGACGCCTGCCCGGTGCTGGAAGGTTAAGAGGAACCGTCAGCTGACTTTTTGTTGGTGAAGCGGTGAATTTAAGCCCCAGTAAACGGCGGTGGTAACTATAACCATCCTAAGGTAGCGAAATTCCTTGTCGGGTAAGTTCCGACCTGCACGAATGGCGTAACGACTTCTCTACTGTCTCAACCATGAACTCGGCGAAATTGCATTACGAGTAAAGATGCTCGTTACGCGCAGAAGGACGGAAAGACCCCGGGACCTTTACTATAGCTTGGTATTGGTGCGCGTTATAGCTTGTGTAGGATAGGTGGGAGACTGTGAAGTGGTCACGCTAGTGATTGTGGAGTCGTTGTTGAAATACCACTCTGGTTATAGCGTGTGCCTGAACCTTGGCCCGTGATCCGGGTTAGGGACAGTGCCTGGTGGGTAGTTTAACTGGGGCGGTTGCCTCCTAAATTGTAACGGAGGCGCTCAAAGGTTCCCTCATCCTGGTCGGTAACCAGGTGTTGAGTGTAAGTGCACAAGGGAGCTTGACTGCGAGACTGACAGGTCGAGCAGGTACGAAAGTAGGAACTAGTGATCCGGCGATCCCGTGTGGGTGGGTCGTCGCTCAACGGATAAAGGTACCCCGGGGATAACAGGCTGATCCTGCCCAAGAGTCCATATCGACGGCATGGTTTGGCACCTCGATGTCGGCTCGTCGCATCCTGGGGCTGGAGCAGGTCCCAAGGGTTGGGCTGTTCGCCCATTAAAGCGGTACGCGAGCTGGGTTTAGAACGTCGTGAGACAGTTCGGTCCCTATCCTCTGCGCGCGTTGGAAACTTGAGAAGGGCTGTCCCTAGTACGAGAGGACCGGGACGGACGAACCTCTGGTGTGCCAGTTATCCTGCCAGGGGTATGGCTGGTTTGCTACGTTCGGGATGGGTAACCGCTGAAAGCATCTAAGCGGGAAACTAGCTTCGAGATTAGGTTTCCGTCCCATTTTGTTGGGGGAGGTTCCCGGTAGATTACCGGGTTGATAGGCTAGGAGTGTAGACATTGTAAGGTGACCAGCTTACTAGTACTAATTGACCGATAACTAACAATATTTCATCGACTGGTTTTGGTTGGTGGTTTTTTTTTGGGGGTGTTTGCGTCCACTGTGCGGTTCACGACCAACACGGCCTTTAGGGTTGGGTTGTTAAGTGGATAATTGTTTCACTGACTGGTGGGTTTCATCCCTTGGGGTGTTGCTTGTTTGTTGTGTTGGTGGTTTTAGCGAGGGGGTTACACCCAGTATCCTTTCCGAACCTGGAAGTTAAGCCTTTCTGCGCTGATGG
>BNJV01002719.1_pt1 | contig 20876 bp, 23 predicted proteins | sample 8540591 | NCBI WGS metagenome assembly BNJV01 (sample SAMD00202457, study PRJDB9452) | human saliva metagenome | host: Homo sapiens | reverse complement strand
TTGCGGAATTTAGGGGAAAAATAGTGTAGAAGGAGGTTCGCCTTCTTTTTATGTAGAGTAATGCAGTCTATAAACTATAAATTTGAAGTTTGAAAAAGATATTAATGGAATTCAATTTGTAGTAGAAAGAGTCTAGAACCGAAAGCTATTTTCATTGCAACTATTCCTTTTTAAATGACCCCTTCTTATATATCATTTTATTGGGTTAAATTAATGGAAAATAATTGCAATTTACAAAGTGCCTTTTGATATATTTAATATATAAAATATATTATAAAAACTTGGTACTTGTTTGTGTATTCAGAAGGAGGTTATTTTTAAAAATAAAAGTAAACGCTACTTTTGTATCAAGAAAAAGAAATGAGGATTTTAATGAACAAAAAGACTTTTTGATAAACGTTGTCATTATAGCATTCGTAAATTTGCAATAGGTGCGGCATCTGTAATGGTTGGGGCTAGTATATTTGGTATTTCTGCTGTACAAGCTGAGGAGGTGGATTCATCCAATGCTAAAACAGAAGAAACAACTGTTCATCAAGCTCAACCTTTAGATAAGCTTCCCGATGATGTGGTAGCTGCTATTGCAAAGGCTGATGAGAATGGTGGGCGTGAGTTTGTAAAACCAAAAGCTGAATTGGCAGAAGACAAAGTGACTAAGGATACAGAACCTACTACACCTACTAACGAGAGTAGTCGTGAATTGGTTAGTCCTAAAGGGGAAACTCCGAAATAAAGTAGAAGAAGGAAACAAGGCTGATAACAAACAGAAATCTGAAGAGGCAAATCCAAAAGCCTGTTGAATCTGCAGTAACAGCTGGAACAGAAGTGAAAGAGGATTCTAAAAACTTCTGAAAAAGGACCAAGTGAAAGCAGACACAGAGATTAAACCTTCTTCTGAAAAATCGCAAGTGCTGTCTAGAGAGTCAAACAAAGCCGAAGTTGAAAAAGGAAAAACAGCTATTATCGGAGCGAAAACAAGATTTTAATAAAGATTGGTATTTTAAACTAAATGCCCAAGGCGATTTTTCAAAAAAAGATGTGGATGTTCATGATTGGTCTAAATTGAATCTTCCTCATGATTGGAGTATTTATTTTGACTTTGATCACAAGTCTCCCGCTCGTAATGAAGGTGGGCAGTTAAATGGTGGAACAGCTTGGTATCGTAAGACTTTCATATTAGACGAAGCAGACAAGAATAAGGATGTTCGTATCAATTTTGATGGGGTTTACATGGATTCAAAGGTCTATGTAAATGGTAAATTTGTAGGACATTATCCAAGTGGCTATAATCATTTTTCATATGATATCACAGAATTTTTAAACAAGGATGGTAGTGAAAATTCAATTACTGTTCAAGTGACCAATAAGCAACCAAGTAGTCGCTGGTATTCAGGAAGTGGGATTTATCGTGATGTAACCCTTAGTTATCGTGATAAAGTCCATGTTGCCGAAAATGGTAATCATATCACTACTCCAAAAACTTGCTGAGCAAAAAGAAGGAAATGTTGAAACACAGGTTCAAAGTAAGATTAAAAATACGGATAAGAAGGCTGCTAAAGTCTTTGTGGAACAACAAATTTTTACTAAGGAAGGTAAGGTTGTTTCAGAATTAGTCCGCTCTGAAACGAAGAATTTAGCAGAAAATGAAACTGCAGATTTCAGACAAACAATCCTAGTTAATAAACCAACTCTTTGGACGACAAAAAGTTATCATCCACAACTGTATGTGCTGAAAACAAAGGTTTATAAAGAAGGTCAACTAGTTGATGTAACAGAAGATACATTTGGTTACCGTTATTTCAATTGGACTGCGAAGGAAGGTTTCTCTCTGAATGGTGAACGTATGAAATTCCACGGGGTAAGTATTCACCATGACAATGGAGCTTTGGGGGCAGAAGAGAATTATAAGGCTACCTATCGTAAATTAAAACTCTTGAAAGATATGGGAGTTAACTCTATTCGAACAACCCACAATCCAGCGAGTCCTCAGTTGCTTGATGCTGCAGCTAGTTTAGGTCTCTTGGTTCAAGAGGAAGCTTTTGATACTTGGTATGGTGGCAAGAAGACTTACGACTATGGACGGTTCTTTGATCAAGATGCAACTCATCCTGAAGCTAAGAAGGGTGAGAAGTGGTCTGATTTTGATCTTAGAACAATGGTAGAACGTGATAAGAACAATCCGTCTATCGTAATGTGGTCTCTTGGAAATGAGGTGGAAGAGGCAAATGGTAGTCCTCGTTCTATCGAGACAGCTAAACGTCTGAAGGCTATTATCAAGGCGATTGATACTGAACGTTATGTCACCATGGGTGAAAATAAATTTAGTCGTGCAGCGACAGGTGATTTCTTGAAACTCGCAGAAATCATGGATGCTGTCGGTATGAACTATGGTGAACGTTTTTATGATGCGGTTCGTAGTGCTCATCCAGACTGGCTCATTTATGGTTCTGAAACCTCTTCAGCTACTAGAACGCGTGATTCTTATTATAACCCTGCTCAAATCCTTGGACATGACAATCGTCCAAATCGTCACTATGAACAATCTGACTATGGTAATGACCGTGTTGGATGGGGAAGAACAGCTACTGAATCATGGACTTTTGACCGTGATCGTGCTGGCTATGCTGGACAATTTATCTGGACAGGAATTGACTATATCGGTGAACCAACTCCATGGCATAACCAAGATAATACACCTGTAAAAAGTTCTTACTTTGGTATCATCGATACGGCTGGTTTACCAAAGAATGATTTCTACCTTTACCGTAGTGAATGGTATAGTGCTAAAGAAAAGCCAACTGTTCGCATTTTACCACATTGGAACTGGACTGAAGAGACCCTTAAGGAACGCAAGATGCTGGTTGATGGAAAGGTTCCGGTTCGTACCTTCTCAAATGCTGCAAGCGTCGAATTGTTCTTAAATGGAGAGTCACTTGGTAAAAAGGAATTTACTAAGAAAACGACAGAAGATGGACGTCCATATCATGAGGGGGCTAAACCAAGTGAATTGTATCTTGAGTGGCTTGTGAAATACCAACCAGGTACACTGACTGCGATTGCTCGAGATGAAAATGGGAATGAAATTGCGCGTGATAGTGTGACAACTGCTGGGGAGCCAGCAAGAGTTCGTCTGACTAAAGAAGAGCATGTTATCACTGCAGATGGAAAAGACCTATCCTACATCCATTACGAAATTGTTGATGGTGATGGGAATGTGGTTCCAACAGCTAACAATCTTGTTCATTTCAATCTTCATGGTCAGGGACAAATCGTTGGTGTGGATAATGGAGAACAAGCTAGTCGTGAACGCTACAAAGCTCAAGCAGATGGAACATGGCAAAGACGTGCTTTCAATGGTAAAGGGGTTGTCATTGTAAAATCAACAGAAAAAGAAGGTAAATTTACTCTTTATGCAGATTCTGCTGGTTTAACTTCTGATAGCGCAACAGTCGCAACTGTGTCTGGTAAGAAAGAAAACCGTCACTTTGTAGCCTTTGCTCCTGTAAAAGCAACAACTGACGTGACAACAAATCCTGAATTGCCTCAAACAGTAACAGCTATTTATAGCGATGGTAGTGTTGAGGAAAAAGACTGTAACATGGGACGTGCCATCAGACTTGCTTACAAGCGCAGGTGAAAAAGAAAGTCTTTGGACGAGTGGAAGGTTTGGAAACCCCAGCTGAGGCACTTGTTAAAGTGATTGCTTTAGATAGATGGTTACCAAAAGTTGCTACAGTCCCAGTTGGAACGAATGCGGCTGATTTGGATAAAACGGTCACTGCTGTTCTGACAGATGGTAGCTTGATTGATACTGATGTTGTTTCTGGACCTTTGAAAGACCCTGCTGCTTTGAACAAGGAAGGTGGACGTACGGAGGCTACTGGTAAATTGGTAGATGACGACCGTGAAGTGACTGCAACCTTTATCGCAAGTAGTAAGAAAACAACAAGTAGCATTACAGGACTTACTGTTGGGGATAAAGCTCTTGAGAATTTTGAGTCTGGCAAGACCTATTACCGTGTATCTCTTCCTTACACTGGAACAATTCCAAGTGTTGGAGCTCAGACTACCGGATATCAAGTAACTGTTCAGCAAGCTTCTGCTGATAATGGTTATCAGGCTTCTCTCTTCTTGAGTGACCAAAAGGGTGACTTGGTTCAAACTTACTTAATTCAGTTTGTGAAGGAAGCTCCTGCTTTGAAACGTTTGGAAGTGGTTGTAGAAGGAAAAAGAAAACTGCCACTGAAGATCAAGTATTAACTTATCACGTCATTGGTCGTTATGAGGATGGTTCACAAACAGAATTTTCGGCTTCAGATATTCACTTAGAAGCTAAATCATCTGATGGGGGACATCTTGAGGTGAATGGTCAGAATCTATTGCTCTATACTAAGGGAAGAGTGACTTTGACACCTCGAATCGATAATCAAACAGAGAAAACAGAATCTGTAACTACTGAAGTAGTGATTAAAAAGAAAAATAAAGTTAACAAGAAGATTGTGAAACTGCATCCTGTATCTGTTTCTACAGACATCAATCAGCAACCGAATCTACCTAAAGAAGTTGGAGCAGAATTTGATAAGGGCTTACCACGCAAAAGTATCTGTAACTTGGGATAAGGTAGATGAAAAAGAGTTGGGGCACTATCATAGCTTTACGCTTAAAGGACATGTGGAAGGTACAGATATCGAAGCACAAGCGACTGTAACGGTTGAAGGATTGCAAGTTGCAGAGGAAATCAGCCTCACAGTACCTAAGGGTGAGACGGTTCAATTGCCAGCCAATGTCCGGGCTTACCATTCTAACGGAACAACTATCTACAAAGATGTTGTTTGGGATCAGGTTCCAGCTAACTTTAGTCAAACTGAAGGGGTCTATGAAATCAATGGTCGTTTAGTAGGGTAGCAATCTGACAACTAAAAGCTCATGTTCGAGTGTCTAGTCAAGTGGTTGCTGGAAATAATATCTCTAAACAATGGACAGGTTCACAATTACCAGCTGCCATTGTATCCAATACAGGTGGAGATGATTCAGCCAATACCTTGAACGACTTGACTGTATCAAGAACGCCATCAGATGCTAAAAATAGATGGACAACTTGGAGAACAAATACTGATAATGACTGGGCTTCTATCTTATTTGGTAATTCAGGAGACTTGACGAAACGTTTTGTCAACAATTTGTCGGTTGATTTCTATACTGATGGAGCAATTGGTCTTCCAAAAGAATATGTAGTTGAATATTATGTAGGTAAAGAAGTTCCTGATTTACCAAGTGATGTCAGTCATGCGCAACGAGCTAGCAATCATCCATTTAATAATCCAGACAATTGGAAAGCAGTTGAAAACTTACATGCTCCAAGTCAGCTATCTGCAACTCAAACAAATCACTTCACATTTGACAAGGTAGAAACCTATGCTGTTCGTATTCGTATGAAGAAGGCTGATGGAACTTCAGGTGTTGGTCTGACAGAGCTAACTGTGCTTGGAAACAAGGTCTTAAGTGAAACAAGTTCAGAGATTTCTATCAAGGTAGATGGCAAGGATCTTGAACACTTTAATCCATCTAAGACCGATTACTATATTCCTCAATCTAGCAAAGAAATCACTGCAACAGCTAGCAATAATGGTTTGGTAACAGTTGTTCCTGCAACCAGTCCAAAAAGGTGCAACACGTCTCATCTTAAAAAGCAGAAGATGGTACGGTATTGAAAGAATATAGAATCTTCCGCAATGATGAGAGAGAAACTAGTCAACCTCTTGCTGCAGAAAATAGTGCTAAAATCTTGAATATTGGAGATGCTCTTCGACTTCCTTCAGAAGTCACTGTTTATTACCCAACTTCAACTACTTGGACTACAGATAAACTGGCAGTGAAATGGGATGCTATTCCTGAACATGCAACAGAGCATGAGGGAACATTTGAAATTACCGGTCATGTCATTGGTACAAATCTAACGACTAAAATGCAGGTGACAGTTGTTTCTAAAGGAAATCAAGTCATTTCAGAAAATCCAAGCAACAATGAAACGGATTCTAAAGCCTTTTGCTTCGACAACGAACGATACACAAGCAGCTTCACATGATCGAATTTTCTATATCAATGATGGAAAATACAATGAAGATGGACGTTGGACAAACTGGTCTCGTACTCCGAAAAATGAAGAAACTTCTGTCGGACTACTCTTTAAGAAGGACGGTAAAATTGCCACCCAATCTATTGGAAAAGTAGCTATTCAGTTCTTTAAAGATAGTGGAACAGATGCCCCAGAGAAAAATGGTTCTAGAAAGATATATTGGCCCTGCCTTTACAGAACCAAGTACGATTTCTCGTTATGAAGAAAAATGCTGACCATCCATTCAACAAGGCAGAAAAATTGGGCACCTATTCCTTTACAAAGCTTCTGGAGAATTAGTAGCTGGTAAACCAATCGAGTTTAATTTTGATCCGGTTCAAACGACAGCAATTCGTGCTCGCATGACTCGTAAGGCTACTACCAATGGTCTTGCACTTGTAGAATTTACAGCCTACTCTGCAGGCAAGGAGCAGAAGTGGAAACACCATCAGCGACTATTTCGATCGACGGAAAAGCATTGGAAAACTTTGATCCAAATGTGACAGATTACACTCTAACAACAATGGGTTCAAAACCAAAAAGTCACTGCAACAACTAGTGGACATGGAGTAGTTACAGTTGTGGATTCTGGAAATGCCAATCTTCCAACACTGGTTCGTCTTGTTTCCAAAGATGGAAATCTGGTGAAAAGAATATCGTTTACACTTTTAAGTCTACCATCCAAACAACACCAACAGAAGGCGTTAAGAACTTAGTAGCAGAAACTCCAAGTTTGGAAATTGAAAAGACTCCGCTTCCGTTTAAAGAAGTTATTCGTGAAAACCCTGAACTTGCTCAAGGTCAACGTCGTATCGTTTCTGAAGGACAAGATGGAGAAAAAGTTGACTATATTCAAGTTTTGGGTACTACTAGAAGTCTTGTTCATTCTGAAGAAAGAAAGGCTCAGGATCGCATTGTTGAAGTAGGAGTGAAAGCATCTATTTCAAGTAGTAAGGCGAGGAGCCTGCTCCAGTCAATGAAGTTCCAGAATTCAAAGGCGGTGCTAACTTTGTAGAAGCAGCAGTGAACGATGTTCCAGAATTCAAAGGCGGTGCTAACTTTGTAGAAGCAGCAGTGAACGATGTTCCAGAATTCAAAGGCCAGTGCTAACTTTGTAGAAGCAGCAGTAAATGAAGTTCCAGAATACACAGGAATTCTAGCCACAGTAGGAGATCAAGCAGTACCAAGTGTTGAGAAACCTGAATTTAAGGGTGGCGTTAATGCTGTAATGGCTCTAGAACATAAACTTCCAGAGTACCGTGGTATTCTAGCTACAGTAGGTAATCAACCAGCACCGACAGTAGAAAAACCAGAGTTTAAACTAAGTTCGTTAGAAAAAGCTCAGACTCCAGAAACACCAGTTCAAGTTGCCAAGGAAGACAAGAGATTGCCAGAAACTGGTGAAAAACAGTCAGAAACAGCTGTTTTCTTGGCAGGTGTTACCTTGGCCTTGTCAGCAGCTTTATTAACTGCAAAACTCAAAGAAGATTAGTCTCAGCGTCTAATGACATCCTATTTGTAGATATTGGTCGATGATTAAAAATTGGTTCTTTTTCAACTATTGTAAGTTGATGAGCATCTAAAAACTGGAGAAGACAATCATGGTCTTCTCCAGTTTTATATAGGTGTAAGCAAGAGAGGTGAATTGTACCCCAAAAGTTAGACAGAAAAATAGTAATCCAAATTGCAAGGTGTGTACCTTTTTGTTGTATAATGGAGTGAGGTGATTAGATGATTTTAAAAATTTATAATGGGGAATATAGTTTACAATGGGATGGAATATACTACTTAGCACTAATTGATTATCCAAATATTCAAGAGTGGGAATTAGAAAAAATTGCTAAATTTATAGCTTACGAAAAACTTCATAAACGTCAAACAAGTATTGAGTGTGCTGATTCTTGTTTAAAAGAAGAAATTTTAGATTACATCTGTCAGCATCCCTTTCTGCCACCATTTACCCCTACAGATAAAAGAGTAGCCTCGACTTATGATCTACATAAGAGGTTAGTGACTTCGGACTACTGTAGTCATACTACGACTATAGATGCAGCGATTTCTATCTTTAAAACAGGTCAGCTCTTATCTGCTGTGAACGCCTTTGGGCGAGATGCTGAAGAGTTGGTTTTGGATAGTAGAAATGCTGCATCGGATCCGATAGATTATTTTGACTATGTCATGTTAGGGTGGTCAAATACAAGTTCTGGTTATCGATTGGCGATGGAGCGTTTATTAGATCGAGCTCCCTCAGAGAAAGAATTACAAGATAAGTTTATTCCTGGAGTAAGTTTTCATTTTATCTATACAGATTTGACTAAAGTTACTGGTTATATTTTTGATGGTTACCATGTTGCAAAAATTAAGGACATGCTTAATTTATTAAGTGAGTTGTATATTTGCATTATTCCAACTCATAATAAGAGCCAATTTGAAAAATATTATTCCAACTAAAAATACAAGATAGGGTGCATTATCTTGACTATGATGGAGAAGACTTAGAAGAGTGGACTAAGAAAGTCTATCAAGTTGTTTTAAAACAATCAGATAAAGGATAGTTGAGGAAAAAAGATGAAAGCGATTGATCAAACTTTACTAGAAAAAGTCATTATTGAACGTTCTCGTCACAGTCATAAGGGAGACTACGGTCGTCTGCTGTTACTGGGAGGAACCTATCCATATGGGGGTGCTATCATCATGTCAGCCATTGCAGCAGTTAAAAGCGGGGACTGGCTTTGGTGACTGTTGGGACAGATAAGGAGAATATCCCAGATCTGCACAGCCATTTACCTGAAGCCATGGCTTTTTCTCTAAAGGACAAAGCATTACTAAAGGAACAGATGGAGAAAGGCAGAAGTTGTCTTGCTTGGTCCGGGATCTGCGAGAGGATGCATTCGGAGAAGAACTCGTGAAACGGGTTTTTGACAGTCTCAGAAAAGAACAGATTTTGATTATAGATGGCGGTGCTTTGGGCATCTTAGCAAAAGGTCAGTTTGCCATTTCCCATCCAGTCAGCTCATCCTAACTCCCCACCAAAAGGAATGGGAAAGATTGTCTGGTATAGTTCTTGACCATCAAAATACGGAGACGACTGCTAGGTCTCTTTCAGCTTTTCCTCAAGGAACGATTCTAGTCGAAAAAGGTCCAGCGACTCGTATCTGGCAAGCAGGCAAGCGTGAATACTATCAACTGGAGGTTGGAGGCCCCTATCAAGCAACTGGTGGGATGGGAGATACTTTAGCAGGGATGATTGCTGGTTTTGCAGGTCAGTTTCATCAAGCCAGTCTTTATGAGAGAGTGGTGGTAGCGACCCATCTTCACTCAGCCATTGCCCAAAAACTAGCTCAAGAACACTATATTGTCTTGCCAACAGAAATTAGCAAGGCTCTTCCGAAAACAATGAAAACAATATCTCAAAAAGGCAACTGAAATCTTAATTGCCTTTTTATGTTTTTACAGTTGCTTTGTTTTTCTGGTAACATTTTCAAATACTTCAGAACCAAAGACCTACTGCTGAACTTGCGAGAAATTCTCACTTTTAAGGTCTTGATTTTTAATCAAACTGACAAGTGAAGCAAGATTGTTATCAAAGTTGAGGGGTGTCAAATCATGCTTTTTTTGATATAATTTTTAATGATGAATGCGAGAAATGATCGGTATGTGGTCGTTGATTTAGAGGCGACCAGCACTGGAAGCAAGGCAAAAATTATTCAAGTAGGTATTGTGGTGATTGAGAATGGCGAGATCGTCGATCAGTATGCAACTGATGTCAATCCCCACGAACCCTTGGATTCTCATATCAAAGAATTAACAGGTCTGACCGATCAGCGTTTGGCTGTGGCACCAGAGTTTTCTCAGGTGGCTGGAAAAATTTTTGAATTGGTTAAGGACGGTGTTTTTGTTGCGCACAATGTACAATTTGATGCCAACCTCCTTGCGGAATTTCTCTTTTTTGAAGGATATGAATTGCGCACACCGCGGGTGGATACAGTTGAGCTTGCTCAAGTTCTGTATCCTCAGTTTGAAAAGTACAATCTAGGCATCCTTTGTCAAGAGTTGGGCATTGAACTGGAACATGCCCATACGGCTTTGTCAGATGCTCAGGCAACAGCTGAACTCTTGCTTTACATGCGCCAAAAACTCTTTGAACTACCTAAAGGGCTTTTAGAAAGCTTGTTAGATCTTGCAGACAACCTTCTCTATGAAAGTTATCTGGTGATTGAGGAGGTTTACCAGCAGCAATCTCTCTTGTCCTCTCCGGAATTGATAGAACTACATGGGCTTTTCCTGAGAAAGGAAAGTCAAGCCTTATCCCACGAAAATTATCCAAAGATTTTGCTAAAAACATTTCCTTATTGGGCTTGGAGGAGCGTCCGCAACAGCTGGATTTTGCGGAGAAGGTTGAGCACTTATTGGAAGAATACCAGACTTCCTTCATCCAAGCTCAAACAGGACTGGGCAAGACATACGGCTATCTCCTCCCAGCTTTGAATTTGGAGACTGATGCAGGGATTTTAGTAAGTGTTCCGACCAAAATTCTTCAAAATCAAATCATACAAGAAGAAGGTCAGCGCTTAAAAGAGGTCTTCCATCTGGAGATTCATAGTCTCAAGGGTCCTCAAAATTATTTAAAACTGGATGCCTTTCACCAAGTTCTCCATCGCCCTGAGTCCAATCGCCTTTTCACACGCTTTAAAATGCAACTGCTCATCTGGCTAACGGAGACAGAGACTGGTGACCTGGACGAAATCGGGCAACTTTATCGCTATCAGCACTTTCTACCTGAACTAGTCCACGACGGCAAGCTTTCAAAGAAAAGCCTATTTGCTACAGAGGATTTTTGGAAACGAGGGCAGGACAAGGTCAAGACCAGTCGTGTTCTCTTGACCAATCATGCCTATCTGGTTACTCGTTTGGAAGACAATCCAGAGTTTGTCGACAACCGTTTGCTGATCTTGGATGAAGCTCAAAAAATGTTGCTAGCTCTTGAAAATCTAGCCCAGCAGGCTTATCGCCTTGAGAAACTTGTAACTCAAATTGAAAAGTCCTTGGAGACAGAGGAAGATTTGATTCAGAAACGTTTGCTTGAGAGTATTGGTTTTGAATGTCGTTACTTGATGGAGCAGTATCAGTCAGGTCTTAAGAATGGAAAGTGGTTGAATTCTCTCGAACAGTTGCGCCAACATTTTTCAGAGTTAGCTCTTCCAGAGTACAGAGAGATTGTAAACTTTTTTACGTCGGACCGTGAATTTTGGCTTGCTCCAGCAGAGAAATCGAGCAAGGATGTCCTGATTTGTTCAAGCAAAAAAGGTCGCTTTATTCTAGCAGACTTATTGCCAGAAGATTGTCGGCTCCTAGGAGTATCGGCCACTCTTGAAATCAGCAATCGGGTTTCATTAGCAGATTTACTTGGATTTCCAGATGCTCCACTTGTTAGGCTCGATGTAGCAAAGCAGGAGCAACAAGAAGTTTTTCTAATCAATGACTTTCCTCTCGTGACAGAAGTTTCGTCTTTTGACTATGCCAGTGAAGTGGCTTCGGTCATTCGAAGTTTACAAGCCTTTCAAGAACCTTTATTGGTTTTATTTACCTCAAAAGAGATGTTGCTGGCAGTTTCGGACCTGCTAGACCAACCTCATCTCGCTCAGTATAAAAATGGGGAACCAAGTCAACTGAAAAAACGTTTTGAAAAAGGTGAACGCCAGATCTTGCTTGGAACAGGTAGTTTCTGGGAAGGAGTTGATTTTTCAACCCATCCTTGCGTGATTCAAGTGATTCCGAGATTGCCTTTCCAAAATCCACAAGAACCTTTAACAAAAAAATTAAACCAAGAACTACGCCAAGAAGGGAAAAATCCTTTTTATGATTATCAGTTGCCGATGGCTATTATTCGGCTAAAACAAGCCCTTGGTCGTACTGTTAGACGGTCTGACCAAGGTTCGGTTGCTGTAATCTTAGACAGTCGTGTCATCAGCAAGCGCTATGGCAAACAAATCGCTCAAACCTTGTCAAAAGAAAGAACGGTTCGGGTCCTTGCTAGAAGTCAGCTAGAATCTGCAGTAGCAGATTTTCTCCAATCTCGTCGCGATAAAATGAAAGAAAAATCCAAGAAAGAGAAAAGGTAAAAAATATGAAACGTTCCTTCGACTCTCGAGTCGATTATAGCCTCCTTCTACCAGTGTTTTGTTTACTGGTGATAGGAGTAATGGCCATTTATATAGCAGTTAGCCATGACTATCCCAATAATGTACTTCCAATTCTAGGTCAGCAAATCGCCTGGATTGCTTTGGGGCTTGTTATTGGGTTTGTCGTCATGTTCTTCAATACCGAGTTTTTATGGAAGGTGACTCCCTATCTTTATGGCTTAGGTTTGGCCTTGATGGTTCTCCCCCTTGTTTTTTACAATCCGAGTTTGGTAGCTTCTACGGGTGCTAAAAACTGGGTATCAATTGGAGGGACAACGCTCTTTCAACCATCTGAGTTCATGAAGATTTCCTATATCTTGATGTTGGCTCGAGTCATTGTACAATTCACTCAAAAACACAAGGAATGGCGACGGACTATTCCCTTGGATTTCCTATTGATTGGTTGGATGATTGCCTTCACTATCCCAGTTTTGCTCCTCTTAGCCTTACAAAGTGACTTAGGGACTGCCTTGGTCTTTGTAGCTATTTTTGCAGGAATGGTGCTCCTTTCAGGTGTTTCGTGGAAGATTATAGTTCCAGTTTTTGCGACAGGAGTGACTGCAGTAGCAGGCTTCATGGCCATCTTTATAAGCAAGGATGGACGTGCCTTCTTGCACCAGATTGGGATGCCAACCTACCAGATTAACCGTATTTTGGCTTGGCTCAATCCCTTTGACTTCGCACAAACAACAACTTACCAACAGGCTCAAGGGCAAATTGCTATTGGAAGTGGTGGCTTGTTTGGACAAGGTTTCAATGTGTCTAATCTTCTCATCCCAGTACGTGAGAGTGATATGATTTCACGGTGATTGCCGAAGATTTTGGATTCATTGGTTCAGTCTTTGTCGTTGCCTTGTACTTGCTTCTTATTTACCGGATGTTGAAGATTACGCTTAGATCAAATAACCAGTTCTATACCTATATTTCGACTGGTTTTATCATGATGTTGCTCTTCCATATCTTTGAAAATATCGGTGCTGTAACAGGCCTACTTCCTTTGACAGGGATTCCTCTGCCATTCATTTCTCAAGGGGGCTCCGCAATTATTAGTAACCTCATCGGAGTCGGTCTCCTCTTGTCTATGAGTTACCAGACCAATCTAGCCGAAGAGAAAAGTGGAAAAGTTCCTTTCAAACGAAAGAAAGTCGTCTTAAAACAAATCAAATAAGGAGGCCACTATGGCAAAAGTTGCAGTTATCTTAGCAAATGGCTTTGAAGAAATCGAAGCCTTGACAGTAGTCGATGTCTTGCGTCGAGCAAACATTTCCTGTGATATGGTAGGATTTGAGGAACAGGTGACAGGATCACATGACATTCAGGTAAAAGCCGATCGTGTCTTTGATGGTGATTTATCCGACTATGATTTAGTAGTTCTTCCAGGTGGTATGCCTGGATCAGCAAATCTACGGGATAATCAAGCCCTCATTTCTGAGATTCAAGCCTTTAACCAAGAGGGAAAGAAGATTTCGGCTATCTGCGCAGCCCCAATTGCCCTCCACCAAGCAGGTGTTTTAAAAGACAAGCGCTTTACCTGTTATGACGGTGTTCAGGAGCAAATTACTGACGGGATTTACCAAAAGGAAACAGTTGTTGTGGATGGCAATCTAATAACCAGCCGAGGACCGTCAACTGCACTTGCCTTTGCCTATGAATTAGTGGAGCAGTTGGGAGGAGATGCTGAAAGTTTACGAGTCGGCATGCTCTATCGAGATGTCTTTAGAAATCAGCAGTAAAACGAGAGGCAGACTCTCGTTTTTTACTTGGAAAAATCTAGGAAATCATCGCTTTTTTCATAAAAAAATGGTATAATGAAGGGTATGAAATATCACGACTACATATGGGATTTAGGTGGTACCTTATTGGATAATTACGAGACTTCTACAGCAGCTTTTGTAGAAACCTTGGCCCAATACGGAATAGAGCAAGAACACGACCGTGTTTACGAAGCCTTGAAGGTTTCGACAGCTTTTGCCATTGAGAAGTTTGCCCCAGATATCGAGGATTTTTTAGAGAACTACAAAGAAATGAAGCACGTGAGCTAGAGCATCCAGTTTTGTTTGAGGGAATTCCAGAGTTACTCAAAGATATCTCTGACAAGGGTGGTCGCCATTTCTTGGTTTCTCATCGAAATGACCAAGTTCTGGAACTTCTTTCTAAGACCCGGATAGCCAACTACTTCACAGAAGTAGTGACTGCCAGTTCCGGTTTTAAACGAAAACCAAATCCTGAGTCCATGATTTATTTACGTGATAAATATCATATCTCATCAGGTTTGGCCATTGGAGATAGGAACATTGATGTAGAAGCAGGTAAAGCTGCAGGCTTAGATGCCTATCTTTTTGACAATGTTGCAACATTGAGACGAGCAATAGACATGTAAGAAAAAGGGAAAAAATGACAGAAGAAATCAAAAATCAACAGGCACAGGATTATGATGCCAGTCAAATTCAAGTTTTAGAAGGGCTTGAAGCCGTTCGTATGCGCCCAGGTATGTATATTGGGTCGACTTCAAAAGAAGGTCTTCACCATCTAGTCTGGGAAATTGTTGATAACTCTATTGACGAAGCCTTGGCTGGATTTGCCAGTCATATCCAAGTTTTTATAGAGCCAGATAATTCCATCACGGTTGTGGATGACGGTCGTGGAATTCCTGTTGACATTCAGGAAAAGACGGGACGTCCTGCTGTTGAGACAGTCTTTACGGTTCTTCACGCTGGAGGAAAATTTGGCGGTGGCGGATATAAGGTCTCAGGTGGATTGCACGGTGTAGGTTCATCAGTAGTAAACGCTCTTTCAACTCAACTAGATGTTCATGTCCATAAAAACGGTAAGATTCATTACCAAGAATACCGTCGTGGTCATGTAGTTGCTGATCTTGAGGTGGTTGGAGATACAGATAAAACTGGAACAACAGTTCACTTCACACCAGACCCAGAGATTTTTACAGAAACAACGACTTTTGACTTTGACAAATTAAACAAACGGATTCAAGAATTAGCCTTTTTGAACCGAGGACTTCGAATTTCAATCACAGATAAGCGTGAAGGTCTCGAACAAACCAAACATTATCACTATGAAGGTGGGATTGCTAGCTACGTTGAATATATCAATGAGAACAAGGATGTTATCTTTGATACGCCAATCTACACAGACGGTGAGATGGATGATATCACAGTTGAAGTAGCCATGCAGTACACAACTGGTTACCACGAAAACGTCATGAGTTTTGCTAATAATATTCATACCCATGAAGGCGGAACACATGAGCAAGGTTTCCGTACAGCTCTGACTCGTGTTATCAATGATTATGCCCGCAAAAATAAATTGCTAAAAGACAATGAAGATAACCTGACAGGGGAAGATGTTCGTGAAGGCTTGACCGCTGTTATCTCTGTGAAACATCCAAATCCACAGTTTGAAGGACAAACCAAGACTAAATTGGGAAATAGTGAAGTGGTTAAGATTACCAATCGTCTATTTAGCGATGCCTTTTCTGATTTTCTCATGGAGAATCCACAGATTGCCAAGCGCATCGTGGAAAAAGGGATTTTAGCTGCCAAGGCTCGTGTAGCTGCCAAACGTGCGCGTGAAGTCACTCGCAAGAAATCTGGCTTGGAAATTTCCAATTTACCAGGAAAACTAGCAGACTGTTCTTCAAACAACCCTGCTGAAACAGAACTCTTCATCGTTGAGGGAGACTCAGCTGGTGGATCAGCTAAATCTGGTCGAAATCGTGAATTCCAAGCTATCCTGCCAATTCGTGGTAAGATCTTGAACGTTGAAAAAGCTAGCATGGATAAAATTCTTGCTAACGAAGAAATTCGAAGCCTTTTCACAGCTATGGGAACAGGTTTTGGAGCAGAATTTGATGTCACTAAGGCTCGTTACCAAAAGCTCGTTTTGATGACCGATGCTGATGTCGATGGAGCCCACATTCGGACCCTTCTTTTGACCCTGATTTACCGCTACATGAAACCAATTTTAGAAGCTGGATATGTCTATATTGCCCAACCACCGATTTATGGGGTTAAAGTAGGAAGTGAGATCAAAGAATACATCCAGCCAGGTGCAGATCAAGAAATTAAACTCCAAGAAGCCTTAGCACGTCATAGTGAAGGGCGCTCAAAACCAACCATCCAACGTTATAAAGGTCTGGGAGAAATGGACGACCACCAACTGTGGGAAACCACTATGGATCCAGAACATCGCTTGATGGCACGTGTTTCAGTAGATGATGCAGCAGAAGCCGATAAAATCTTTGATATGTTAATGGGTGATCGAGTTGAACCTCGCCGTGAATTTATCGAAGAAAATGCTGTTTACAGTACGCTTGACGTTTAAAAATGTGGGAAATAGTTCCCATGACATAAAAAATATGATATAATCAATACGATTGTTTCTAGTATAAAAGGAGTTTGATATGTCTAATGGACAACTAATTTATCTAATGGTTGCGATTGCAGTCATTTTGATTCTAGCATATGGAGTAGCTGTTTTTCTCCGAAAACGAAATGAGGGTAGATTAGCAGCCCTCGAAGAAAAAAAAGAGGAACTCTACAACCTTCCAGTAAATGACGAGGTTGAAGCGGTTAAAAACATGCATTTGATTGGTCAAAGCCAAGTAACCTTCCGTGAGTGGAACCAAAAATGGGTTGATTTATCGCTCAATTCTTTTGCTGATATTGAAAACAATTTGTTCGAAGCAGAAGGGTATAATAATTCTTTTCGATTTTTCAAAGCAGCACATAAGATCGATCAAATTGAAAGCCAAATTGGCTTGATTGAAGAAGACATTGTTGCCATTCGCGACGCTCTTTCAGAACTTGAAAAACAAGAATCTAAAAATAGTGGACGTGTTCTGCACGCTTTGGACTTATTTGAAAGTCTACAACATACGGTAGCAGAAAATTCAGAACAGTATGGTGTGGCGTTACCTGAAATTGAGAAACAATTGGAAAACATACAATCAGAATTTTCTCAATTTGTTACCTTGAACTCATCAGGTGATCCAGTTGAAGCTGCTGGTATTTTAGATGATACTGAAAATCATATTCTTGCTTTGACACATATGGTTGAGCGTGTTCCAAGCCTTGTAACAACCTTATCAAAGGAACTTCCAGAGCAATTGGAAGATCTTGAAGAAGGTTACCGTAAGTTGTTGGGTGTTAATTATCATTTTATCGAGACGGATATCGAATCTCGTTTCCAACTTTTGCATGAATCCTTGAAGAAAAATCAAGAAAATATTAAACGCTTGGAGTTGGATAATGCGGAGTATGAAAATACGCAAATCCAAGAAGAAATCAATGCGCTTTATGCTATCTTCTCACGTGAGGTAGCATCTCAAAAGGTAGTGGAAGGTTTACTTGAAACCTTACCAACTTATCTCAACCATATGAAGGAGAATAATCAAGTTCTTGCTCAGGATATTGAGCGTCTAACTAAAACATATCTCCTTCCAGAGAGTTATGGAAATCATGTTCGTCGTCTTCATGCCGAATTATCAGAGCTTGAAGTACGAATCATGGAAGTGATTGAAGACCAAGCTGAGCCAAGTCAAGCATATTCTATTTTAGAGGAGCAGTTGCAAGAACTTCAAAATACTCTGAAAGATATCGAAGATGAACAAATCTCTGTTAGTGAGCATCTAGCGCAAATCGAAAAAGATGATTTGAATGCCCGTCAAAAGGCTAATGTCTATGTAAATCGATTGCATACTATTAAACGCTATATGGAAAAGAGAAACCTACCAGGTATTCCTCAAAGTTTCTTGAAACTCTTCTTTACAACAAGTAACAATATAGAAGATTTGATGGCTGAATTGGAACAGACCAGAGTCAATATTGAATCAGTCAATCGCATTCTTGAGATTGCTACAAATGATATGGAGGCTTTGGAAACAGAAACCTACAATATCGTTCAATATGCAACCTTGACAGAACAACTTTTACAATACTCAAACCGTTACCGTTCATTTGATGAACGTATTCAAGAGGCTTTCAACGAAGCGCTTGAAATTTTTGAAAGAGACTTTGACTACCAAACTTCATTTGAGAAAATTTCTCAAGCCTTGGAAGTTGCAGAGCCCGGAGTTACAAATCGATTCGTCTCTTCTTATGAAAAAACACGTGAAGCAATCCGCTTCTAAGATTCAAAAAGCTTAGATTGTCTAGGCTTTTTTGTTATCATTTTTTAAAGAGTAGAATACCTGTTTATCATTGAAATTATGGTCTGGATTTGATATGATAAGAATATGAGAAAAAATAGAGCGAAACGTGTCCATCACGATAAAAAGAAAAGTACTTTACTTGTTTTAGTAGGTATTTTAAGTCTTGCTATGATCTGCCTAGGTGGCGTGATTGGTCACAAGATTCTACAGAAACAGTCCTATGAGCAGAAAATTGAAACCTTAAAAAATGAAAAAGATCAACAGTTTAACGCAGGCAGTCAGAAAGACCATTTCCGAAAAGGTCAAGCTGAAGTGATTGTCTATTATCCTCTTCAAGGAGAGGAAGTCATTGCACCTGTTAGGGAAAAAATCAATCAGGATATTAAAGAAAAGCTGGAAGATAAAGAAGATTTGGTCTTTTATTATACGGAGCAATTGGATCCTGTTTTAAAGGGAGTTCTTGCTCGTAATATTACTAAGCAAGTTTATGATTTGTCTGCAGCTAAGGTTGAAGAAAAAGAAAAGACTTCTTTGGGGAAAGTTTACTTGACAGAAGATGGTACACTTTTTACTCTTAGTCAACTTTTCAAAGATGCTAGCAAGGCTAAGGAACTCCTGCTGAGTCAAATCAAATCAACTCTAGAAGATAAGAAACTTGACCAGACAAAAATTGATCAGGTTCTAAAAAACTTTACAGACCAAGATCTGGCATCATGGAGCTTTGATTATAAAGATAGTCAAATCATCCTTTATCCTGCCAATCCAGGAGAGACTCTGGAGGAAATTGCTCTGCCAATATCCAGTTTCTTTGATGTATTGGAGTCTTCTTATCTATTAGAAAAGGATGCTGAGCTCTACCAAGCTTACTTTGTACAAAAAAATAAAAAAGTTGTAGCCTTGACTTTTGATGATGGCCCAAATCCATCTACAACTACACAAGCTTTGGATACCTTGGCTAAGTACAGTGTAAAGGCAACCTTCTTTGTACTTGGCAAAAACATCGCAGGAAATGAGGATCTTCTGAAACGAATGAAATCAGAAGGACATGTTGTGGGAAACCATAGCTGGGATCATCCAGTTCTTTCAAAATTGACTCTTGAAGATGCTAAAAAGCAAATCACGGATACAGAAAATGCCTTGACCAAGGTTTTAGGATCGAGTTCTAAACTCATGCGTCCGCCTTATGGTGCCATTACTGATGATATCCGTAACAGTCTGGACTTGAGCTTTATCATGTGGAATGTGGATAGTTTGGACTGGAAGAGTAAGAATGAAACAGCTATTTTAACAGAGATTCAGCATCAAGTTCGTAATGGATCGATTGTTCTTATGCATGATATTCATGGCGCTACAGTTAATGCTCTTCCAAAGATTATAGAATATCTAAAAGAGCAAGGTTATACATTTGTGACTGTTCCGGAATTGCTGAATTCTCGATTGAAAGCTCACGAAATGTATTATGACCGTGATCAATAACTATCAAAATCTAAAGGAGCAAGTGTTCTGGTAATCAGGCATTGTTTCTTTAGATCTTCTTCACATGGAAAGGAAAAACGATGAAATCTTATACCCTTAATAACGGAGTTTCAATCCCAGTTTTAGGATTTGGAACCTGGAAAGCTGAAAATGGAGAAGTGGCCTACCAAGCTGTTTTAGAAGCTTTGAAGGCTGGTTACCGTCATATCGATACTGCAGCTATCTACAAAAATGAGGAGAGTGTTGGTCGCGCTATTCGAGATAGCGGTATTCCACGCCAAGAAATCTTTGTAACAACCAAACTCTGGAACACCAATCACAGCTATGAAGAAGCTCGCCAAGCTTTTGAGCAATCAATGGAAAAACTAACCTTGGACTATCTAGATTTGTACCTTATCCATTGGCCAAATCCAAAACCACTAAGAGAAAATGACGCATGGGAAACTCGCAATGCTGAAGTCTGGAGAGCGATGGAGGACCTTTACCAAGAAGGCAAAATCCGTGCTATCGGAGTTAGTAATTTCCTTCCCAAGCATTTGGATGCTTTGCTAGAAACAGCAAGAATCATTCCAGCGGTCAATCAGGTGCGCTTGGCACCAGGAGTTTATCAAGAGGAAGTGGTTGACTACTGTAGAGAGAAAGACATTCTCCTAGAGGCCTGGGGACCTTTTGGACAAGGAGAGTTGTTTGACAAGAAAGAAGTCCAAGAAATTGCTGCTAAGCATGGGAAATCAGTGGCTCAAATCGCCTTGGCTTGGAGTTTGGCAGAAGGATTCTTACCTCTACCTAAGTCCGTGACTGCCTCTCGTATCCAGAGCAATCTTGACTGTTTTGGGATTGAACTCAGCAAAGAAGAGCGAGAAATCTTAAAGACTATCTCGGTAACTTCTGGCGCACCACGTGTGGATGAGATGGATTTTTAGAAAGTAAGAAA
>BNJV01000764.1_pt1 | contig 20883 bp, 37 predicted proteins | sample 8540591 | NCBI WGS metagenome assembly BNJV01 (sample SAMD00202457, study PRJDB9452) | human saliva metagenome | host: Homo sapiens | reverse complement strand
CCGGCGGCCTTCGGGTCGCCGGTTTTTCGCATCTGCGGGCCCGCTCCCCTGCCCGCATCTCCTTGTTTCCCATGTGGACACACTGAAGGGCGACGTACAGAAGGCACGCATCGCAGGAATCGTCAACCACGCGGAGACTGCCACAGACACGAATCCGGAGGGAGGGAGACGTCATCGCGTCGAGGATTCGCTTCAAGGTCCTCATCGAGTTCGGCGTTGCGCCGACGGGCGAGGGCATCGAGTGTGCAACGGAGCACACGAGGATCACCAGTACGCGACGACCGCACCCGAGAGAACACTCAATCCAGAGCTCAGAACGCAAGAGACGATGTACTTTTTCTACCATGTGTATACTATCATGACATTAAATTCACACACCTACGACTGGGGAACATCATGAGGAAAAAGCCGGAGAGTTCTAGCGATGGGTGCTGGTTTGGCTCTTGTCGCTGCAGGGACGGTCATCAATGTTTGCGCCTCGCAGCGCACAAGCCGATGCCCAGCCCTTCCCCCTCTCACAATACGTCTCATCAACAAGCACGACTGTGTGCAATGCGAACCCTGTCATCACGACCTATCACGGTACCGTCGTACTGAATATTCCGATCACTGCGCTTATGGCAGGCCACGAGGCCGAAATCCGCGCTGCGGCTGCACAGGGACTCTCCCCCATGACTCCGGCAACAACTACAACCTCCGATATCGCACTGACCGTGAGTGTCCCTCAGGCAGTCACGTTGGGGACGTCTCGCGCGAAATCTACCTCGTCAATGATCGCCTACACCTCGTTCTCCCCGGGCGCTGACCGCACACAGGTCACTGCGAATATCCAGCTCAGGGATCTGAACTGGCAGCAGCTACTCGACATCTACGATGCAGAGAAAGCCAACCCCGATCAGCACACGATCAAGGTCCAGGTCCCCTATGCCGTTGGCACAACTGACCCCGCGGAAGCGACTCAACTGGCCAGCGAACAGGTTACCGTGACAGGTACGTTCAACTTCTTCGCATCAGCGACCGCTCCCGCTCAGGTCTTTAACTTCGATACGAAGACCCTGGCACTGGCACAGTCGCCTACCGATTGCTTCGCGTCCGCACCAACCCGGACAACGCGCTGGGTTGATGAAGAGGACGGCCACGACTTACAGCCCCCGAAGACCGGACCGAACTTCTTTCATGCCGCGGGAATTCCCGACTACGAATTCTCCACTTGGGAGTTGTCTTCGGATCGCATGACCGGAATTTACAAGTACAAGAAGGTGTTTGGCTCCCTTCCGGTCAACGGCGACGACCCGACAATCGACACGGATTTTAAGGTCGGCCTGGAGGGCAACACTCCGACTCAGACGGAAAAGATCTACGCCGAGAGCAAAGATTCTCTCCTGACCATTGAGAACGTCGTTCACTTGAACGACCTTCGAGGTGGACGCATTGCTGATGTCCTCCAGAAGTACGACGAGACGCCCAACGCTTTCGACGATATTGCACTGAAGAATGCTCACTTGGGCTTCACAACGCAGATCACTCTTCCTGCGCAGCTGAAGTTTTCTGATCCCTCGGCCATCTCGGTGACCGGGGCTTCCCAGGGCTTCTCAGCGAAAGACAGTGGCAGTTAACGGACAGACCGCAACGGTTACCGTTGACTTTCGATAACCCCGATCAGATCACCACCATCGCAGCCCTCAAGGACGCGATGGCTGCGCTTCACGGCGATGCGGTGATCACCATTTAAGAAGATTGCCTTCACTGAATCCGCAACTGCCGATACGGATTACCAGATCGATCACCTCACGCAGGGCGTTATCTCGGTTGATGTTGAGAAGCAACTCGGTGCCATGGTGATACCCGGGTGGCCTTCACCCGCATGCCCTCCGACTATGGGCGACTACGACGCCGTCGAACCGGCCGAACCTCGCCCTGTTCTTGGAACAGTATTTGATCCTCCATCGCCCGCATGTCCCCCTACAGACATCCCCTTTTCCGCCGGATGGACGGCTCCCCATGACCGGCCCTTCTGCCGGATGGGATGAAGCTCCGCTCATGGAAGCACCCCCTGAAGTACACGACCAGCGAGGCGCATCCCGATGTGACGCGACTGTCCTTCAAGCCTGGTCCGACGCCCTACGCCGACGACGGTGACGCCTCGGTTCCTCCTGCGCCTGCAACGCAGCTCGCCAAGACCGGTGCTCTCACCGGCGATGTGCTGGTGCTCGCTGCCGTGACGGGCACTATCGGCGCCGCGGCAATGCGGAGGAAGCGCTCTTAATTCGCGTGTCATAGTCATGGGCGGGGTGCCGGTGAATCGCCGGCACCCCGCCTTATTTGGGTGAAAGGCCAAAACGTCCTTGCCTTTTTATCTCGCTCACCAGCACCGCGCGTCATGAGCTCCCGACAGCTTCGCCTAGCTGGCGGCGGGCAAACCACCCGATGCGCACGTTAACCCGCTATTTCACATCTGGGCAGAAGCTTTCACGCTGGGATTCGAGGGATAGCGCGCAGCGACTTGAGGCAACATCCATACACGCGCATGCGGATAGGTTACGCACATACGGATAGGTAACTCGCATGCGGATAGGTTACTAACCTATCCGCATGTCAATAACCTATCCGCGTACGAACAACCTATCCGGCTAGTCCACCGTTCAACCACACGAAGCACCCGGACAACACCTTCTCTGCGATCCTCGACCCTTCCCCTCCACCATTCCTCATGCAACGCCAAACGATCACGCAGCACAGCGGTCAGCACACAATCCCAACCGTGAACAACAAGGCCGGGGCACCCCTCGTGGGTAACCCCGGCCTCATCCTTCACTTACTAAAAGTGGATCGTGCCCATATCGAATGACGGCAAGAGCACGTGCGACAGCCAGCAGCACAGCTGCTCCGACACATCAGGCACGCGCCTTCCTGAAGGCAATGACGCCCGCACCCAGCCCCGCTAGCAGAACGCCAACTGCCACAAGAGCCGATGCATCACTACCCGTGCGCGCAAGTCCTGCAGAGCGAGCAGGCTTGCTCGGGGCGGGACCTCGTGGGAACCGTGGGGTCACGACCGTGGGAGTCTGAGGAGTGGGAGTCGCGGGAGTGTGAGGTGACGGGGTGGAAGGCGTCTGAGGGACAGGTGTTGCGGGGGTTGATGGAGTAGACGGGGTAGACGGCGTGGAAGGAGTAGGTGCCGGCGTGGGCTGCGCGGTGATCTTGCGGATCAGGATGTCCGTGTCGGCCCCAACAGCACGTGCGTTCGCGGGATCATTCGGATCAACCGTGCGAGCGGCAGCGTCGTAGCCTCGGATCGTCTGGCCCGGGGACGATTTCGTACCCTCGGGCAACGCCGGGAGCGCCGTGACGGCGGCGCGCGACAGGGTCATTCTGATCGTTGCCATAACGCTGCGTCGCCAGCACGGTGCCATCGGCATCAACGAGACGTACGTTACCCAAGGGCGAGTAGAAGACCTGGCACACGAAGTGCATGTCAGGCTGATCCGGATCGAAGTTCAAGGCAGGAGCGCTTACTTCGAGCGTGTATTCTCCTGGAACGATCGGGCTGGGCTGCACGGGTAGCGTACCAGCACCCTCATGAGGGACGTATTCTTGGCGAGGCTCGATGATGGTGCTCGTTCTCGTCGGCGAGGTAGCAGGTCGCCGGTCCCGCGGCGTCAGCAGCATACGTGGGCGAAGGCAGGAGCATGGGAAGAGCAGCGGCGCCAAGGGCAGCCGCTGCCACGAGAGAACGCGACATTGACGGGATACGCATGGAAGATTCCTCTCCATCGATGGTCAGGTTACGAGCATCACATTACCGAGTAAATGCGTTCTTGTCTACAAGCTATGCCGAGTTTTTCATGAATCCAGCGCACCCCGATGCGACGAACGCCTGGTCAGGGTCGCGTGGCACCGCTCATCATCAGCGGTGTCCCCGGGACCAGGCAGCAGCATCTCGGGCAAAAAGGGACGAGGCCGGGGCACCCCAATGGGCAACCCCGGCCTCGTACATCCACGCAAGGAGAGATCAGTGTCCCGGCCAGCTGCGGATCGACGTCAGTGCGGCGACAGCGTAGCGGTCCCACACGCGCCCACCAATGCGCACGGCTACCTCAAGGACAAGCACCGACCACGCGAGGCTCACAACGTAGGCGACCCAGTCCGGCACGAAGCCAAAGGACGCCAGCACGAGCAGCACGTAGGACGGGATCTGCAGAACCGCGGTACCCGCGAAGCCCACAAGCTGGAGCAGCATCGTCATCAGGAAGGAACCGGTACCCTTCGTCGCAAGTGGGGACGTGCCCGGAGGCTCGCACCGGGTAGACCCAACGCGCGTTCACGACGAGGGTTGTCGCAGTGGCACCCGCGAAGAGGACGACGCCCATCACCTGGTGGAACACGAAATCAGAGGCGCTTGCTCCAGTGACGGCATCGTGAATGAGGTAGCCGATGACCTGGGGAACCAACACGATGAGTGAACCAACGAGGCGCCCCCGACGTTCCTCGCGACCGCTCATGCCCGACGACACCACGATCCAGGCCCCCGTCGAGTCGTATTGCATGAGCGCGCCGGTCGTCAGGCCCGTCGTGATGGGCACCAGGTAGAGGAAGATACCCGCCGAGAACGCAAACGACTGCCCCTCAGCAACCAGCCGCCCCATAAAGATCGCAATAACCGGGAACAGCAGCGCAATCACCATGTTCATGTTCAGGCGCGGATCCACGATCCAGTAGCGCAGCGTCCGTGCAGCCAACGACGCGCTGCGCACCCCGATGCCCAGCCGCGTGAACAGGTCGACGCTGCGCAGGTACGGCTGGCTCGACTGCGCGGAACGTCGACCCCGCGCTTCCTCTTCGAGGGACTCGTCGATGAGATGAGCGCCCTCGTCGATGGCCCTCTGCGCGTCGGCGCTGATCTCACCGGCGTAGCCACTCGCGACGGGCGCAGGACGGCCAGCCAAGCGCGCCAACCGACAACCGCGGTCACGACCGTGATGAGGACGCGGATCGCCGCGCCACCCATGCGCCCTCGAGCAGAGAGGGCGACGACGCTGAAGGCGCACCGAAGGGCGTCCACATCGCGACGTTCACACCCGCCTGGAAGGCCTCGAGCGAGAAGTTCTGCGTCAGCACAGACATCCAGTAGCCCATGGGGGTGAGTACTCACCGCGAAGACGACAGCGCCCAGAGCGGTGACGGCATCCTTCTTGCTCGAGCTATCGAGACGCACAGCGAACCAGGGTCCCGACCGCGCGCGCCCACAGCACCGCCAGAGGAAGCGTCACGACACCGGCAGCAAAAACCAGCCGAGCGCCTCAATCCACTGCGCGCGCCACAGCGCGAACCAGACGGGCAGGAAGAGGATCATCGCGGACAGAGCCCGCCGGGCCCTACCACAGTCGCAGCTGCCAGCCCCGCCCCGAGGCGCTTGCTGGGCCCCACGTAGGGCGACAGGCGCACGGGATCGAGAGAGTTGTCCATCGAGGCGAAGATGATCGGGAGGACCAGCCACAGCAGGAAGATGAAGGGTCCGACGATCGGCATCACCGGTGTGGCCAAGTAGGACTCGTCGGAGCGCGCGAGGAAAGCGGTGCCCACGAGAGCGGAGGTGTAGATTCCGCCGAAGTACAGGGACGCCGAGGGACTGCGAGAACGAGGACGACCGTCTGCTTGCGGACGGTGTTCCAGATGATGCGGAGCTTGAGGCGAATCAGTTGCCCAACCACGACAGGCCTTCCTCGGAGTGGACGCCGCCGACCAGGGAGGTGAAGCGCTCCCCAGGTCGCCGCCCCTGGGCGACCTCATCGGTGGTTCCGGCGACGAGCACGCGCCCCCTTGTCGATGATGGCCACGTGCGTGCACAGCTGCTGGACGGCGGCCATCACGTGCGAGGACAGGATGACGGTGCCGCCGCGCTTTGTGTAGTCGGTGAGGATCTGGCGGATGTTGGCCGCGGAGACAGGGTCGACGGCCTCGAAAAGGCTCATCGAGGACAAGGACTCGCGGGGGAGTGAATGAGGGCGGCGGCCAGCGCGATTTTTCTTCGTCATGCCCGCCGAGTAATCGCTGAGTCAGTTTCTTCCCGGCCTCGGCCAGGTCGAGGGCCGCGAGGAGCTCGTGGGCGCGCTCGCGGGCGACGGAGGCCTCCAGGCCGTGGAGCATGCCCACGTGGACGAGGAAGTCGGGGCCGAGAGGCGGTCGAGGAGGCGCATCCCGTCAGGGCATGACGCCGAGGAGGGCACGTGCCTCCAGGGGTTCGCGCCCACACGTCGACGCCGCGTGCACGTAGGCGGTGCCACGGTCGGGGGTGAGCAGACCTGTGGCCATGGTCAGCGTCGTGGTCTTTCCGGGCGCCGTTAGGGACCGACGATCCCATAGAAGGATCCGGTGGGGATGTCGAGGGATAGGGTCGGCGACGGCGATGAGGTTGCCATAAATCTTGACGAGGCCTCGGATCGCCAGTGCGACATCTTCCCCGACGGGGGCGGCGGGTGCCACGGGAGCGGCAGGCTGCAGAATCGGACACGAGATACTCCTTCACGCATTGAAATACCTCTCCATTGTACGAGCGGCACAAGCCAATGCCGCGAAGCAAGTCTCAGATAACGACCCTCCCCGGCCGATGAGCCTCGTCAGCGGGAGCTGACGATGACGGTCAAGCCCCTGATCCGGCTCTGTACGTCCAGGTCGCTCTGTAGGAGCCCCACCTCCGACTGAGTGCCGTCGATCGCGCGGGTCGCGTACATCCGCTCGCGCACCGCCGCGGGGGTGCCAAGCTTGCCGAGCACGCACTGGAAGATCGGTGTCGTCAGGCTATCCCCACTGTCAGAGAAGGCTTCGAGGGTCAACGAGGTCTCATCGCTGGCCAAGCGGGCGTGTACACCCCGCGCGTGACAAGAGTCGACGGCGTTCACAAAACCGGAAGCAGCCGCGGACCGCGCAACGTACAGACCACCAACCACGGATGCGACGACGAGGAGCGCGGAGATGAAGCCGAGGAGGAACATGACGAGGCCATGGTGGCGCTGCCCATGACGTGCCGAACGCTCGCGGCGCTCCAGCCGCGACTCAATCTGGCCAGCACGGCGAGCCTGCAGCCTCACGGCGAGATGCACCTCCAACATGGGATGCCTGCATGCTCCCCGCTCCGGGGACGAGGCCTCAGCAAGCACATGCTGCTGCCCACCATCTTCGTTGCGTCGGCGCGCCCACAACGCGCATGGTTGTGCGATGCCAGTCGCGGTGAACAGCAACGCCGGGGCGCTGATCCCTCAAAGGCACCCCTGCCTCGTCCCGGTGCGCGTATTCGCGCTCAGGAACGGGAGGTTGCGCAACACCCCCAGGCTGTGCGGGGAAACATCGCCGCGCGCAACAGCTTTTGCTGCGCTACCGTGACAGCGTCCTTCGAGGGACGAGAATCTGTCGCCGCACCAGGCACGGCGGAGGCCTTGCGCCGAACCACCGCAACCTCGGCGGTGACAACCTGCTCAGCGGGAGAGGACTCGGGCGCACGGGACATCGTGGGCAGGCTGGCTGATTGCGCAGACGCGCGGGTACGGCGTCTGCCGGATACCTCCTGCGTCACCTGCCCCGCACCGATTCGATACGCGTCAGGCGTCCTGGCCCCCATAACTCCTCCATTAGTAACTAGCTGTCAATTTCTTGACAATCATACGTACTAGTTACCGGAAAAGCAACGGGATTAGTCGATACCGAGGGCCTTGCGCAGGCGAGCAACGTGGCCCGTCGCCTTGACGTTGTACTGGGCCAGGGCGACCGTACCATCGGGGTTCACGACCACGGTCGAGCGAATAATGCCCACGTAGGTGCGGCCGTAGTTCTTCTTTTCACCCCACGCGCCATACGCCTCGAGAATCTCGTGATCCGGGTCGGAGGCCAGCGGGAAGGTCAGCGACTGCTTCGGTGAAGCGCTCGAGAGCGGCCATCGAGTCGGCGGGACACGCCGATCACCGAGTAGCTGAGCACCCTGGAGCGAGGCCAGGGAATCGCGAAAGTCACAGGCCTCCTTCGTGCAGCCGGGCGTGGAGGCCTTCGGGTAGAAGTAGACGACGACGCCGCGCGACGAGGCGGCGAGGAGGTCCGACAGGGACAGAGTTCCCTGAGTGGTCTCGGCGGTGAAGTCGGGGGCCTTGCAGCCAATTTCCAAAGCGCTCATGACCTCAGTCTATCGACCGGAACCTCCCCGGGGCGACCGGGCAGGGGCAACTGTGCGCGAGATGGGACCTCGAACCCACACGTCAAAGACACTGGAACTCCAAATCCAGCGCGTCTGCCAATTCCGCCACTCGCGCGCGCACCCCAGTCTCAACTGATGTGCCGCGGAGCGTCTGCATGCCCTCGCCCACGTCCTCGACGGCGCGCACGCCCGGAGACCTTCAGCGCCCGGTTGAGTCGATTGTCCCTCGCCGAGGACACGGGTTCCGCGGTACACGACCATCGACTGGCCGCGCGCGACACCGCGCGCACTACTCGCGAGCACGACACTGATGGTTCCGGCGTCCAGGTCGCGCGTCAGCGAGGCGACGGGCACGGGGGTGCCGTGCGCGCGCAGCTGCACGAAGAGGTCGGTCGCGTCGGAGCCGTCGTCATCGGAGGCGAGCCAGACGGCGTCCGTGGCCGTGATGCGCGAGATGGACAGGAGCTCAGACGCCCCCAACGACGACCTGGTTGGTCTCCGGCCCTCGTCTCGAGGACGTAGCGGGCCGCCCATCTGGTGCGGGCGCGCTGATGCCGAGGCCCTTGCGCTGGCCGACGGTGAAGTTCCAGTAGCCCTCGTGGCGGCCGAGCACCTCGCCGTCGGGGGTGACGATCTCACCCTCGGAGGCGCCCAGGTGAGCGCGTAGGAAGCCCTGCGTGTCACCGTCGGGGATGAAGCAGATGTCGTAGGAGTCGGGCTTGTTGGACACGCCCAGGCCGAGGCGCTCGGCCTCGGAGCGCACCCACGCCTTGTTGGGGGCATCCCCAGCGGCAGGACGACGCGGGAGAGTTCCTCGGAGCCCATGACGGCCAGCACGCTAGGACTGGTCCTGAGATTGTCGGCGCCTGGTGCAGCTCGCTTACTTCCCATCGACGATGGCGGCGTAGTGGCCGGTGCACACGGCATCGAAGCCGAGCGCCCGGGCACGGCTGGCGGAGCTCGCGGAACTTCACGAACTCGTTGCAGCGCACGCAGGGTGGGGAGTGCGCCCGGCCTTGTACTCGCGACGAAGTCGGTGATGACGGTCTGCTCGAATTCCTGGGGCGAGGTCCCACACGTAGAAGGATGCCGATGATTTCGGCGGCGCGCGCCGCGTCCCCAGCGTCCTCGATCGAGCAGCAGCCGCGCGAGCCGATGCGACACCCTGGGGCTGGGAGGACAGCGCCATGTGGACACCGACGACGTCGTGCCCCGCCTCGACGCAGCTCGCGGCGGCGACGGCGGAGTCCACGCCGCCGGACAGTGCTGCCAGAACTCGCATCTAGCGTCCCTCGTTTCGTTCGTTGCAGCACGTGGTGACGCCGTCCAGGGCTGCACCCGCGCGGATAGCAATGGGCAGGGCGGCCAGGAAGGCATCGATATCGTCGCGCGTCGTCTCATGGCCGAGCGAGACGCGCAGGACACCAAGCGCCTGCTCCTCGCTGCGTCCCATCGCCATGACGATCTCAGAAGGACGCGTGACCCCCGCGTGACAGGCGGACCCGGCGGACACTGCGATTCCGGCCATGTCGAAGGCCATGAGGACGGCCTCGGGGCGGGCGGTGGGCAAGGACAGGTGGATAATCGCGCTCGACGAGGCCGACTCTCCCACGGTCGGATACGTTCCCTCCGGCAGGTGGGACAGCAGGTGCGCGCGCAGGTCGGCCGCGCGGGCGGCGAAAGCGGCACGCTCGGCGACGACCTCGGTAAGGGCAGCACCGAGAGCGTAGGCGCCCGCGACGTCGGGCGTGCCCGAGCGAATCGAGCGCTCGTGGCCACCGCCAGGTCGGTCGGTCGCCATGGGGATGCCTACGCCGGGCGAGGAGAACGCCGATGCCAGCGGGGGCACCGACCTTGTGTCCGCCCACGCTCATGAGATCCAGGCCAAGTTCCGCAAACGACACATCCAGCGTGGGGATGGCTTGGGCGGCGTCGCAGTGCACGAGACCTCCGCTCGAGTGCACGAGCTCAGCGAAGTGTGCGACCGGCTGAATCGTGCCGATCTCGGAGGACACGAGGGTCATGGATCCGAGCGCAAGGCGACCGTCCCACGAGGCGGGCACGTCGTCGCCGGAAACACCGGGCAGGATGGACACGCCGCCCGCATCCACGGGTAGAACCTCCCATGAAAAGCCCTCGCGAGAGGCGACACCCGTGCTGATGGGCAACCGCGTCGTGCTCGAGGCCCGAGACGACGATCAGGTCGCGCGCGCCGTCGCGGCCACGCACACCTCGGGCCGCAGCCATCACGCCGAGGGCGTCCGATTCGGTGGCACCCGACGTGAAAATGACCTCGTGGATGTCTGCGCCGAGGGCTGCTGCGACCTGCTCGCGCGCGTCGTTGAGCATGCGACGGGCCCGCCGCCCTCCGAAGTGGAGGGGCGGCGGGATTGCCGGGTGCGGCCAGGTCACGCTGGGCGCGGGTCCACGCCTCGAGGGCGCACTCGCGCAGCGGCGTGGTGGCCGCGTGGTCGAGATAGACGCTCACGCCTGAGCGCGCGCCTCCTCGATGGCGGCCAGGGCTGCGGGCACGACCTCAGTGACGTCGCCTTGACGACGCCGAAGTCCGCGATCTCGAAGATCGGGCGTCTGGCTCGTCGCACACCGGCGACGATGTGGGCGGAGGACTGCACACCACCGTGTGGTGGATCGCGCCGGAGACGCCCAGGCCGATGTACAGGTTCGGGGTGACGGTCAGGCCGGTCTGGCCGATCTGCTCGGATCGCGGGGCCCAGCCCTCGTCGCAGGCGACGCGCGTCGCACCCACGGCACCACCGAGCACCTGAGCAACGGAGCGCACCAGCTCGAAGTCACCATCGACGCCGCGTCCACCGCACACGACGGTGGAGGCGTCAGTCAGGGACACGCCTTCCTCCTCGTCGGGCACGGACGAGACGACCTGAATCGAGGAGGCCTCGGGGCTCAGCTCGACGGCCAGCGCCTGCGGGGCAAGGTCGACGGGAGAGGCCACCGGGGCCTCGTCGATGACGCCGGAGGCGATGCCGACGATCGGGGTCTGTCCTCGAGGACGATGCGCACGACCAGGAGCCGCCCAGAGCGGTCTTGCCGATCTGAGGACGCCGCCGTCGAAGCCGACGGAGGAGGCGCTGGAGACCACGCTTACTCGGTGAGGGCGCCGACGCGGCCAGCGATCTCACGACCGCGGTAGTCCGAGCACAGGAGCACCAGGCCAAAGCTGCCACTCGCCAGCGCGGACACAAGCGCGTCGGAGGCGACGACCGAGGAACGCGCGGCGTCACCCAGGTCGGCGTGCAGCAGCTGGGTCGCGCCCAGCTCGGACAGCGCAGCCACGTCGGGCGTGGCGGCCAGGGACAGGGGCGACGACGTCGGCGGAGGTCAGGACGCGGCCAGCGTCACGGCCTGTCGGGCCAAGGGCGTCAGGTGATCGCCCACCCTGGTCGGCCAGAACGAGAATCGGAGAACTCATTTGCTGCGTCATGTCACTTCACCCACCGAAAGGATGTAGTCGGCCAGAGCGCGCCCGCCCCTCGCTTAGGCTGTCCTGAATGATCGTGCCGGAGCCGTCGCGGGTCTCTCCTCGCCGTGGGTGACGGCGGTCAGCGCGCGGCGCATGACGAGCCTCGCCACCCGAACCCTCGACGAGGTCGTCGATGCCCCACTGGTCCAGCGCGGCTTCTGCGGGCGGCCTTCATGGCGGCGAAGGCCGGGTAACGCGGCTCGTTGATCTGGTCGGTGACGGAGACGACGGCGGGCAGCGCGGCGCGCACGGTCTCGGTGTAGCCGTCGACGGCGCGTTCGATCGTGAGGACACCGTCCTCGACGTTCAGAGAGCGGGCCAGGCCCAGCAGCGGGCATGTGGGCCTGGCGGCCAGGGCTGCGGGCAGCATGGAGGTCATCGCGTCCAGCGAGGCCATGCCGGTGATCACGAGATCAACGGGGCCCGCACTCGCGCAATCTTCGCGATCGCGACGGAGAGCACGGAGGCGGTCGTGATGACGTCGGAGCCCTCCAGGAACTCATCGGAGACGATGAAGGCGCGGTCGGCACCCATCTGCAGGGCGCGCACGAGGGAGTCCTCAGCGTCCTCGGGGCCCATCGTCAGCGCGACGACCTCGGCCTCGCGACCCGCGTCCTCTTCGGATTCCTTGAGCTGAACGGCTGCCCTCGATGGCGTTCTCGTCCAGTTCGTTGAGCACATCGTCCTCACCGCGCACCAGGCGGCCGCCCTCAAAACGGCGTTCGGACCGCATGTCGGGGGACATGCTTCCACACACGACAATTCTCATGACTCTAGCGTGCCACATTCTGCGCAGCACGCCCATATATATGAGGGTTGCTCTCACCAGCGCGTGCCACTGTTCATACCCTCAGCTGGCCCCCTAATCCGACCGCTGAATTAACGGTCACGTATGATGGGTGATGGCTGCATCTATCAGGCTATGGTGCTGCCAATAAACTCTCAGAAAGAGGCACTTTTATATGTCCGAGCGTTCCGGCTCGTCCAGCGTCCCCACCGTGCGCGTGACCGAACCTAATCCCGTTCCCACCCGTCTGGGGGTTTTCCCGTCGGGCGACGGTCTCGATGTCGCCGTGGTCGCCAGGGGCGCTGCTTAGCGTGGATCTGTGCATCTTCGACGAGGCCGGTGCTGAGACCCGCTTCGTACCGCTCGGCCCGAAGACCGGTATCTGGCATGGTCACATCCCGGTTACGGTGCGGGCACCCGCTACGGTTTCCGCGTGCACGGCACGTGGGACCCGGACGGGGGTAAGTTCTACAACTCGCATAAGCTCCTCCTCGACCCCTACGGCCGAGGCATCGACGGCGTCGTGGACATGAAGCCTGCGGTCTACGCGCACAGCGTCGACGACGAGCTGTACCCCTCCGAGTACCCCCTGCGCCGCTCCCCCATCGACTCTGCGCCGTCACATGCCGCGCTCGGTGGTCGTCGAGCCCTCCTTCCCGATCACGCCCCAGCCCCGCGTTCCGTGGGAAACCACCGTCATCTACGAGATCCACGTCAAAGGTTTCACGAAGAACATGCCCGGCGTGCCCGCGGAGCTGCGCGGCACCTACGCGGGCCTGGCTCACCCGGCCTCCGTGTCCTACCTGAAGGACCTGGGCGTCACCGCCGTCGAGCTGCTCCCCGTCCACGCTAAGTGCGACGAGCCTTCCTCACTGAACGGGCCTGACGAACTACTGGGGGTACTCCACCCTCTCCTTCTTCGCGCCCGAGCCCTCCTACGCGACCGAGGCCTCGCGCGAACGCGGCGCCCAGGCGGTTGTCGACGAGTTCCGAGGCATGGTCTCCCTCCTGCACCAGGCTGGCATTGAGGTCATCCTCGATGTCGTCTACAACCACACGTGCGAGGGCGGCGACGCCGGCCCCTCCCTGTCCTGGCGCGGCCTGGACTCCGACATGTACTACCGCCACACCACCTCGCGTCCGGTCCAGACGATCGACGTGACGGGCACGGGCAACACCGTCAACATGGACCATCCGAAGACCATTCAGATGGTGCTGGATTCGCTACGCTACTGGGTGCGCGAGATGGGCGTGGACGGCTTCCGCTTCGATCTGGCGGCCACGCGCTGGAGCCGTTTTTCGACGGGCTTCAGCCCGATGCACCCCCTCCTCATCGCAATGGCCACAGACGACCTCCTGGCCCACGCGAAGCTAATCGCCGAGCCGTGGGACGTGGGCCCGGGCGGCTGGCAGACCGGCAACTTCCCGGTCCCCTTCTCCGAGTGGAACGACCACTACCGCGGCGCCCTGCGTAACTTCTGGTTGGCGGACGTGCGCGCCCAGGCCTCGGGCCACATCGTTTCCGGCCCGAACGACCTGGCGACCCGCCTGTCGGGCTCCCAGGATGTCTTCGAACACGGCCTGGGCCGTCTTCGCGGCCCGCGCGCCTCGATCAACTTCGTGACCGCCCACGACGGCTTCACCCTCGCGGACCTGACGGCCTACGACCGTAAGCACAACACGGCGAACCTGGAGAACAACCGCGACGGCTCGGACGATAACCGCTCGTGGAACCACGGAGTCGAGGGAACGCTGGCTGTCAACGCCACCCACCCCAACGAGATGACGCCCTACGCGATCCTGTCCAACATGACGATCGCCGACCTGCGTGCGCGTTCTCAGCGCAACATCCTGGCGACGATGTTCGTCTCATCGGGCACGCCCATGCTGACGGGCGGCGACGAGTTCGGCCGCACCCAGTACGGCAACAACAACGCCTACTGCCAGGACGATCCGATCTCCTGGGTCGACTGGGACCTGGCCGAGCGCCAGCTCGAGCAGATCAACACGGTGTCTTGGCTGATCGCGCTGCGTAAGGCGCACCCTGTCCTGCGTCCCGACCGTTTCGCGACCGGCACCCCCTACGGCGGGGACACGATCGCCGACCTGTCCTGGTACACCGCGCAGGGCACCCCGATGCTCGACTACGGCTGGACGGATGCGCGTCACCGCACCTTCCAGATGCTGCGCTCGGGCGTCAAGTGGGGCGACCGCGACGCGCTCATCATCATCAACGCAAACCTAGACGGCGCTGAGGTTACCCTGCCCGAGGGTCACGACCTGGACTGGCTGGTCGCCTACTCGACCGTGTGGGCGACACCCTCCGAGGGTGGCATCGGCGAGACGCGTGACCCGGGGGTTCTCTCCCTCGAGGTTGAGCACGTCGCCCCGCGCTCCACGCTGTCGATTGAACCGCTGTCCGTGACGATTTTGCTCTCCGACGTCGCGTTCCAGCCCGAACGCTGAGCACCACAAGTTTCATTCATTTCCACCCACTCGTTAGGATTGACGCATGACTCGCAGTGAAGATGCCCTGGAAACCGCAACCTCCGATGCCTCGCTGGCCCGCCTCGAGGCCCGCAGCGCCGAGATCGACCTGGCGATCGACCAGGACCCTCGCGTTTCCGCATCCTCACTGGCGATCGCCCGACCGGGCACCTGCACCTGGGCCACTACTTCGGCACGCTGCGTAACCGCGTGCTGCTGCAGAACCGCGGGGTTGAGACCTGGGTTCTGGTCGCCGACTATCAGGTGATCACCGACCGTGATGGCGTGGGCCCGATCCGTGAGCGCGTCCTCGGCCTCGTCGCCGACTACCTGGCCGCGGGCATCGACCCCGAGCGCTCCACGATCTTCAACCACTCGGCGGTCCCGGCCCTCAACCAGCTGATGCTGCCTTTCTCTCCCTGGTCACCGAGTCGGAGCTGCATCGCAACCCGACCGTGAAGGCCGAGCTCGAGGCGACCGAGGGCCGCGCGATGACGGGCCTCATGCTCACCTACCCGGTCCACCAGGCCGCCGATATCCTCTTCTGCAAGGCGAACATCGTGCCCGTGGGCCAGGACCAGCTCCCCCACCTCGAGGCAGGCTCGCCTGATCGCCCAGCGCTTCGACAAGCGCTACGGCCGCGCCACCCCCGAGCGTCCCGTGTTCCCACGCCCGGAGGCCCTCCTGTCCGAGGTCCCGCTGCTGCTGGGCACGGACGGCCAGAAGATGTCGAAGTCGCGCGGCAACACGATCGAGCTTCGGATGACCGCGGACGAGACCGCGAAGATCCTCAGAAGGCGAAGACGGACGCCGAGCGCCGCATCACCTTCGATCCCGAGGGCCCCGAGGTCTCCAACCTCCCTCGCGCTGGCCTCCTGGCCACGGGCGAGGCCCCTGAGGCGATCGCGGACCGCATCGGGGACTCGGGTGCAGGCATGCTCAAGTCCCTCGTCACCGAGTCCCTCAACGAGATGCTTGCTCCCCTGCGCGAGCGCCGCGCCGAGCTCATCGCAAACGAGGACTACCTGCTGTCCATCCTGCACGCCGGCAACGAGCGCGCCAACGAACAGGCTGATCAAACCCTGTCCGAGGTGCGCACGGCCATGCAGATGATCTACTGATCCCACACCTTCCTGGAGCTACTCGTGGCATACAACCAGTTCCCGGAGCATCCCGACGACTCCGTCGGCGCATGGATGCTCACGCTCTTCGTCGCCGGCATCCCGGTGGTCGGCTTCATCTACATGCTCGTACTTGCCCTCGGTTCGGGCGGCTCGCCCTGCGAAGCGTAACTTCGCGCGCGCCATGTTTATCTGGCAGATCATCGGCGTCGTCGCGACGATTTTTGATCTTCGTGCTGTTCGGCGGCGCCCTGTTCGCCGGACTGCAGAACAGCAGCAGCTGAGCACGACGATCCTCACGACTTCCCTCGGTGGGTGGTATCCGAACGTTGGGTACCACCCACCGTTAATAAAAAGTGGTTGACGACACATTTGCGCGGATATAGCATGGTCGGTGTCACCAGCGTTGGTGACACCAATTCTTCTCATAACGAGAAGCCCGCCTTGAGTCCAGCACATCATGCTAGGCAGGCTCAACGGCGAGCTGATCGCGAACATCAAGCCGGGCGCAAGGAATCCTTGCCCATCTTTTGGAGCAACCGTGAAAAATCAGCCACTTTCATCATCACAAGTATCGTTTTGACGCTGCTTGTCGGTTGTTCCAACTCGTCCACAACAACCGAAACACAGGCGAACCAAGGCGAGTGCGTCAGCAGAAACAACACCGCTAACGCACGAACTCCTGTCCATTACCGGCGTCACCAAGGACATCACACACTGGACCCTGGCCACCGATCCGCTTCTCGACCCGTACCTGTCTGACCTCGAGCTAGAAGCCTCCGGCAAGGTCGTCAAACTATGCATGGATCAGCACGGCTTTACAGACTATCCAGCTCCTCGCTCTGCCGATATGCCATACGCGGATACGAGTCCCAACGGCATCAGCACGATCTTCACAACAACGACCGCAGCAAAGTACGGCTACCGTCATGCACCGCTACCCGGTTACACCGTGATAGATGCTTCACCGCAGGAGGACCCACGGCCCGGCTACCTCGAAGCCATCCAAGAGTGTCAAGATCTTGGACTTCGAGCCGTGCGCCCACAGATGGCCGATCAGAATTCCCACGGTCGTTCGTCGGACACAAACCGAACAGATAGTTCCCGACAAAAGATTCATGGTCGTACCAGTTCGATACGCTGGAGGTCGATCACAACGATCCTGCGCTCGCTGCCGCAGCATCACAATGGAAAGCCTGCCTCCAAGAGGCAGAGCCGTCCACTGTTCTGCCAGACCATCCCTGGAACATGCAGTTTGCCGAGATGCCGCAGGTGCTGCAGGAACGCTTCGACTGGCAACCAACGGGCGAGGCAGGGAGCGAGGAAATTGCTTTTGCCACGCACGATGCTGCATGCCGCGAGTCATCTGGCTGGACAGCGACGCTCTACGACCTCGAATGGGACCAACACGCACGTTTTGCTGCTGAGCACCAAACGGACATTGAGGCAGAGGTCGCCACTCACCAGGAATCTCTCGACCGTTTTCGGCAGATCATCGCACATCCCGAGAACTACCTGTCATGACACGTAAAACCCTTGTCCGTGGAGCCGTATACCTGCTGGTCCTCTTACTCGCAGTCGGCGGGACCTGGTGGGCTGCCTCGCGTTTCGTGTCACAACGCCAGCAGGAGGCAGGCCGCGAGCGCACCGCCGCCATCAGATGTACTGGTTGAGGTTGTGCGCGGGGACCTATCCGACACGTCATCGTATGTTGGGAAAGTGCAGGCTTCTTCTGCTTCCACGTTCAGCTTCCGACTCCAAAGGATGGAACTGTTGTTGTGACAGCAACCCCGCTGGGAGCAGGCGCAACGATTGAGGATACCCTCACCCGTCATCTATCTCAATGGCCGCCCCATCATCGCCTTTCACGGAGCCTTTCCACTGTACCGTGATCTACGTGAGGGTGACAGCGGCCCGGACGTCTCAATGATTCAGCAGGGCACTCGTGGATGCGCGATATCCCGTCAATGTATCGGGTTCCTTCGATTCACTAACGGCGGGAGCGATCATCGACATTTATCAACGAATTGGCCTTCGCGCTCCCCATGACTGCGACGCCAACTAATGAAAATGCTACGAGCAAGGGCTCAGTGGATTCCACAGAGTCGCCGACGGTCGTCACCCTCCTTAAGTCTGAAGCACTCGTATTTTCACCTAACATCACGACGCTTGCTTCTGTTCCCCCGGTAGGCGCGACGGGTGGTGAAACCCCCCTGGCCCTTGAGGTGAACGGAAGCGGTATGACTGTGACAGCTACCGTGGATGCAGCACAAGGCGCGCGGCTCAGCGTTGGGATGTGCGGAGAAATTCATACACCGTCGTTGTCGATACCGACCTGTATTACCTCAATTGCTCCGGTCGAGCAGTCAGGGATGGATGACAAGGCAAACCAAGGCACAACAACACGTTTGTCTGTGTTGCATTCAGTCAGTACGACCGATGCTGAGACTCTCAGGAACTGCGCGAGGTGCCCATCGATATCAATCTGAGCGATCCACTCTCCGATGTCCTTCTCGTTCCCCAAGCCGCGCTCATTCAATACGACGGTACACACACAAGTATCTTGGTGAAGGGCGAAAACGGGCTCGTTTCTCTGAGCATTGATTCATCCACGTGCATCGGCGGCTTGTGTGCCGTAACGTCGTCGGATCCCCAACTGGTAGAGGGCGCACGCGTCAAGGTCGATAACGAATGACAACGCTCGAGTTATCCCATGTGTATAAGCGGGTAACATCCCCCGTCGAACGGGCCATACTATCCGACATATCCCTACGGATTGAGCCAGGCGATTTCGCCTGCATCAGGGAAAGTCAGGAGTAGCAAATCAACACTGCTCAATATTCTTGGCCTCCTGGATAGCAGTTTCGAAGGTGGCTATCTACTCGATGGCCGATCGGTATCAGAAATGAGCGTCCGCGAGTTCGGGGAAGCCCGCGCTCAGATTTTTCGGTTTCATCTTTCAATCGTTTCACCTGTTCCCCGACCGTAGCGTGCTCGAGAATGTCCTCCTCGGTAATCTGTATGTCGCTTCCTCTCCCACGCAGCGGCAACAGAAAGCCCTTGACGCACTCGCTTTTGTTGGCTTAGAGAACGGGCGCACCAACTCGTATCAACGCTGTCAGGGAGGGAACAGCAGCGCATCGCGATCGCACGAACAGTCGCTGCGGACCACGACATCATCATCGCAGATGAACCCACAGGTAACCTTGACTCCCCAATCAGCGCAGCGAGTCTTATCTTTGCTCCAGGCGCTCAACAAGGCAGGTAAGACTATTATCCTCGTGACCCACGATGACGAGGTCGCGTCTCTCGCGCGCACAACCATCACACTCTCTGACGGACACACCGTCGATCCCTGGTCTCCCAGCACTGCGATTGCGCCACCGACCGCTGAGGCAGTGTCACTATCTTCCGCGCAGGTGGGGGATGGCAGCGCATCTGGCGGACAATGATCGACGCGTATGTCGGACATAGTGCTCGAGCACGCAGACGCCTTTTTCACGGGTTGCACCTGCGTCGCTGTCGCGATCTCCACTTTTTCTGACCTGCTACATGATCACGGCCTCATTCCAGGTGACTGACGCTTTCAACACCCAGGCAAACCGGAGAGTCATTCTCTATTCCCCGCAGGGCACAAATATTGACGTATCCCCTTACATCGACGCCGATGCGTTGAACAGGGTACGTGCTGTCGCAGGCGTAGAAAACGTCACGGTCCCTATCCACGAGGACGGGTAACAGTCAGCTCCATGCCATCCTCCCGCAATCCGTTGCCCCCACACAGGCACTCATTGTCGGCGCGACGCTGGATGCGCATTGCGCAGACATCATGAGGTTTCACCCTGCGCCTGTATGCCATCTCGAACCCGGTCAGGTCCTTGTGGGTTCCAGGCTCGCAGATACGCTCGATGTAGGACCGGCATCGCTTCACCCAACCCTGTGGGTGGAGGGACGCAAGTTCGTTGTCGCGGGCATCATTGATGATGCTGAGGGACTCTCCTCTTTGATCGATTCGCTGGTGGTCAGCGAAACGGATGCTTCCTCATTCCCAGCCTCCTACGTCAGCGCTATCGTGCGAGTCCGTCCCGGAGCTGCTTCACAGTTGCGCACCAGGCTCCATTTGCGTGGGCTCCAGCAACCCACGAGAGCATCCAAGTTGATGCACCGCCCGAACCTCGCACGCTTCGAGGAAACGTCGAGGGCGTGGTCCGTCATGCGTTGACGACAACCTCAATTGTCATCGATGTACTCACAGTGGTACTCGTGTGCGGATTGGCCCTCCTTCAGGTGCGAAAACGCCGATGGGAGATCGGATTACGGCGAGCGATCGGCGCACGTTCATCAGATATCGCCTTGCTACTCATCGGTGAGATCCTCCCATCGTCGCTCATCGGCGGCGTCGTGGGTGTATGCGTCGGTCTGATGGCACTGAATGTAGTGACTCTCGTCCGTGAGTGGATCCCTGTTTTCGATATGGCAACTATCGGTGCTTATCTGGCTGGTTCCGCTCTTGTCGGTCTTGTCGGCGCGTTGTATCCCACCATCATCGCCTGCCGTATCGACCCTATTGACGCGCTACGCTCAACCGAATGAAGTGCCACTACCCCTATGAACAGTGACGCCTCTCGGAGGGTAGTTCCTGGACATCCAGGCCTACCCTCCGTCATTTCGTTGAAAATTCCGCCCTTTCGCCGACAGTTGAATTCTTGACAGAACATATGGACATCGCCTCCAAAGCCGAGGCGTGGGCCTCACTTTCACGGGCGCGCATCCATAGGCTACTGTGGGGTCTCGTGAGCGAGACTGT
>BNJV01002759.1_pt1 | contig 20917 bp, 29 predicted proteins | sample 8540591 | NCBI WGS metagenome assembly BNJV01 (sample SAMD00202457, study PRJDB9452) | human saliva metagenome | host: Homo sapiens | reverse complement strand
CCCACCCTCGAGGACGTGACACATCATCAGCGACGACGGCGCTGGAAACATCACGGTCTCGGCGTGCGTCGACTCTTCCAGTGTTCGCGTCCTCAACGACGCGAACTGTGCTGACGGACGACACGACTCATGCCCGCGCCCTCACCTATTTTCAGTTTGTGAAGGACGGTGAGACGTGAAGCTGTCCGCTTCTCGTTCCTGACGACCTGACGATGAGTCGAGCAAGCATGGCAGTGGCAAAAGCCCCGCCGTTCGCGGGCGGGCTTGTCCATTGCATGCACGGCGGCGCTCAGCGCGAGCAGTTCCGCGATGGACCTGGCGCTCCTGCAGCATCTGCACGCTCGGCCTGTGCACGCTTGATCGGGCTCGCTTTCTCTTCCAAGTGGCGTGACAGCAGCGCCACCGCGACGACGGAGATCTGCCAGGCCGGTGTTCATGCCGTAGAAGAGCTGCTCCACCAGGGTGGCCAGGATGATGCCGCCCAGGATTGGCCCGTACACGTCCGTCGCACGCCGAGATGCGCGGGAACATGCGCAGGAAGAAGCGCGAGGAACAGGGCCAGGCTGACCAGGCTGGCAGGAGAAGATGACCGTCCAGAACTGGCCCTGCGTGCCCAGGGGAGGCAAGCCACAGCGGCGAGGATGAGGGCGCAGACACCAGCCCAAGAGCGGGACTGCTGGAGCTCATACAGGGTCTCCAGGTAGTTGGAAGCGCGGTCTTCCGTCGAGAGGAGGGCTGCGACGCGCCTGAGGGAGCGACTGCGAGGCCGGGTGGCCAGCCAGGCGCACGCCCAGATGACGGCGCGCGACGATGCCAGAACGGTGCGCCAGCTCCCGCGCGCAGGCGCTGACCACCCACGACGACGATGACGAGTGCTGATGTACATGCCGCGGTTGAGCGTCGCGGCGGCCGGGATGACTGACAGCGCAGCACGGCGGCCACGAGGAACGCTCACTTGAGCGCTCGCGCCACAGCACGTAAGGCGAAGACGAGCGCGAGCGAAGATCAGCGAGTAGCACGTTGCCGTAGGTGTTGGAGTAGATGAAGGGAGCCGACGGACGCGGGTCGGAGATCCACGAGGGGTTCCACTGTAGTCGCGCGCTTCGTGAACCCTTGACGAAGTCGTTGAGCGCAGTGCGCGCGGCACCAGGTAGTATATGAGCGTCTTGAAGCGCAGGGTCGAGCCGCCATGGCGACGAAGCCGCCGATCGTGGTCGAGGCCAGGAAGCCCCACATCGTACCCACGATCGTTCGCACGCCCAGGGACCTGCGCGCGTTGAAAGCGCTAGACCGCGAAAAATGCCGGGCGAGAGCTCCAGCAGGAAAGCGATAGACGCGCCAATGACGCGCCCTGCCCGTGTCGAGCATCGTCATCGAGGCCAGCACCACGCTAGGAAGAACACCACAGGATGGATCCGGGCGGGAAAGCGCGAGACCGTGCCGGCCGATCATGGGCCAACACAAGCACGATCGACGCAGAACAGCGGCCACATCAGGTCACTGGAACCGAGCACCCACCACAGGAGAGTACGCCGGACAGGGCTGACGACGAAGGGCCACGCAGGCAGATCCCGCGCATCCTCTCGTAGCGGCCCAATTTGGGCGGGGGCGGGTTTGGCCCAGTCCTCGGCGTGGGCTCACCGTGACCGATTCCCTCGCCGGTGTTTCTCCTGCGCGGACGAGGCCCTGGGTCTCCCCAGCACTGCTCGGTGCGGTCACGCTGCCGTGCGCGCCATCCTGCTCGGCCGGGCGCAGAGCACAAGCTTGTGCGGTTGCGCGAGGACGACTAGGAAGGGCCCTCGAGGAAACCCTGATTTTCGGACGTGGTGAGCGAGCCGGGCACACTCGTCGGTGCCCAGCAACGCGGCACCGCCGGCTTCACGCGCGATTGAGCACGCCGGGCACGCGAGTCGCCAGCGTACTCGAGCACGGAGGCTTTCGCGATAATCGCCCGCTGTCGAAGAGCCGCCATGCCGGAGCCGTTGCTGGATCTGCTTATCCAGGCTCAAAGCTTCGTCAACGCGGTGACGGTGGTGCACGAGGGCGTCAGGCGTGGACGATGACGTCGCCCGTGGCCAGGATGCGATGCAACATGCCGAGGTCCTCGCCGCCGCGCGCTCGAGGTGCACGCGCCAGCGCTAGGTCGAAGGGCCGACCTCCATGAGGACGTCGCGGACGCATGGCTGCGCACGCCCTGCGCCCGCGCGTGTCGTGATCGGGAACAGCGGTCCCACTGTCCCCTTCTCGCCCAAGACCTCGAGGCCCTCGGGATGTCGCCGACGCACCACGCGCGGGGACATGTCCTGGGGAAGCCGCCGCGCGCGACTCAAACCAGCGCTGGGGCGCGTAGCGCTGCTCCAGGGCAGCGCAATGCCGTCGTCGCGGCCACATACGGCGAGGCCGTGAACAGGGTCGATCGCTGGCGGTGAGCCAGTGCGGATCGACGATCGCGTCATCGTCCGTAAAGACGATGACCTCGCCAGCGAGCGAGCACGCCGCGGTTGCGCGCAGGACAGGCGGACGGGACGCAGAGACGATGCTCAGGCGCGTATCGTCGATGCCCGCGAGCTCTCGGGTCGACGCCGGTGTGCGGCGCGTTATCCACCACAACGAGCGTAAACGCTGGTGATCCTGCGCCAGGATGGCGCGCGGCGTCCTCGGGCAGCTGTCGCAGGAGCGACCGTGCACATGACGACGGTCGCGTCCACCGGCACCGGCACTCTCTTCCCAGCCACGAGCGGGGTCACGCTCGACCTCGAGCACACGGGATCGATCTCCGGATGGTCCGTGCCCTCGATCTCGGCGAACGCCGAGTTACGGCCGTTGTCGCGCACGAGCACGAGCGCTCGTGGATCCGACGGGTCTCCCGAAATCAGCCGAGACGCGCGCGTGCGATCAACGTGCCAGATCGACGCGGCCTTGAGGTCGGCTGCGGGGTGGTCTCCTCGGCGCTCATTTTCGTCCTCTTCTTCGAGGAAGCTTTCGGCGTCTCGACTTCTGGAGTCGGAGCGTGTCTTCCGCTTCTCTCGAAGGCCTGGAATCCACGACCTCCGAGGAAGTCTCGGTCCGTGGCTCTTCCTCGACCTCGGGCCTCGACGACCTCGGCGGCGAGAGCCGGAGCTGCGGAAGCGGAGGCGGGCGCGGCCACCCGGTCACCCAGGTAGATCTGCCGTTCACCTCGCGGTTAATGATCGCCAGCTCGTCCAGGAGGGGCGTGCAGCGCCTTCAGGTCGTGGCCCTGCGCACGGCGACGAGGACGTGACAGGAGGGACGGACCTCGTCGAGGAGCGAGGCCAGGGGCTGCTTGATGTCGATAAGGGCGCGGCGCGGGGCACGCGGGTCTCGGCCAGGAGGCGGACAGGACGCGGTGCAGGTCGCGGGCCCGTGGGTCGGAGGCGTCGACGACTCAGGTCGACCCAGTGGTCGCGGCCGATCGCCATCGCGAGCATGTGGTGGGGCGAGCCACGGCTCGGGTGCGCCTCTTCAGCGCTCCACACGGGCAGCAGACTGCCGTCAGGTCGGCAAGCTGCGTGGGCGAGGCAGGAACGCGAGCGGGTCTCGCGGATCAGCACCAGACCCTGAGGCCAGCGAAGAGGCCGACCACGGTCGTGCATGGAGGATCAGGCGGGACTTCGAAGGCGAGACCCCGTCGCTCGAGGGAGGCTGCGTGATAACGCGCTTAGCAGTGGCGTGATGGGGGCGAGCTGCTCGGCGTCCTTCGCGAGCTTCGTCAGCGCGGTGCCGGATCTCAGCGGCACGCGGGTTGTCCTTCGTGTTGCTGTCCCTCGTCGGCCAGGGGCTGAGGGATGCAAGTTCGGTCTCGAGAGCCCTCGATCTGCTCGTTGATACCGGCGGCCATCTCGTCGGCGCGCTGCTCGACGAGAGCGGTGCGCTCGGTCAGGCAGGCGTTGGCGATCGCGTCGGCGGCATCAATGCCTCGCTGGCGCGTGGGAGCCACGTACTCAAATCTTGACGATCGTGCCCGTTCAGTCGCCCGACACCCATGCTGGTACGAAGCTCCTCGGCAGTGACACTATCTGCCAAGGCGTGCGGCCACGACGCCGAGGACGGCGGCGGACTTCGCGATGCCTTGCTCGGTCACCCGTGTCCGTCGTGTCTGGATAGGAGGCGCACGGCGCGGCTATGCGTGATGGAGGGAGCGGTCACGGTCATCGACACGGCCGCCGAGTGCGACGCGGGAGACCAAAAGCGGCTGCGACACCAACGACCAGGCTACCCACGGTCCCCGCAACGATCGAGGTCCAGCGGCGCCAGCGCGTGACGAAGGATCTGCTGGCCGCCTCGTGGGCGGAGGGGCCAGGATCAGCGACTGTTCTCCTTGAGGTGAGAGCGCACTCACGCGGCGGCGCACGTTAGTAAGGCGCTCGAGAGCGGCGCGAGACGCTATGTCGAGACGCGACCCTGAGTGTGAGACCTGCACGAAGCGGTCGAGCCCACGCTCGGCCTCGTCGCGAGGAAGCGAAACGAGCGAGACCAGGGCGGCAGCTCCTGGCCCGTCAGGGACACCGACAGAGAGTCGGCAAGGCTCAGCCCTGCTCCGGACTTCCACGAACTGAGCGCCACGAGGCGTTTCCGGTGACCTGGCCCGGTGGATGCGGTACAGCAGCCCCCAGGGCGCAATGCGGCGGATGCGCCCATCCGCGGATGCCACGCGCATCCACAGGTCGTAGTCCTCGGCGGAACGCTGCGGTAGCCGCCGACGCGGTCCGATGATCTCGCGGGTGGCGAGCATGGTCGGGTGGCACACGGGGTTGGTGAGCAGCAGGTGCCAGCCCATGTCCTCGGGCGTGATCTCGTAGGGCATGCGCGGAACCGGGCGGGAGCCGCGCAGCTCGATCATCTGCGTGAAGACCATGTCGTCGCCGCGCGCTCGATTGCGCGCATCGTGCGCTTGAAGCGCCTCTGAGGGACACGTCGTCGGCGTCCATGCGGCCCACGAGGCGCGAGTCGAGTGCGCTCCATGAGCTGCAGGACGAGACGCCGCCTCGCTCAGGGTGATGTCCTCGATGCGCAGGCGAGGATCGACCACTCCCACGCGACGCGCTGCGGATCGCCTCGCCGACCGTCGAATCCGACGACGAGTCGTTGCCGACGACCAGCTCGGCGTCGCGCGGCATAGCCGCCAGCGTCGAGGCCACGGCGCGCGTGATCGTGCCCGCCGCGTTGCGCGCGGGCAGCAGGACGGACAGCTCAAGCACGGACTCCCTGTTTGGCCGCCTCCTTGGCGGCCCGCGTCCAGGGCGCGCAGGTCGCGGAAACGACGACGCAGCGAAATCGAGGAATGCGCAACCGCGATAACGGCGAGGAAATGAGCACCGCTGAAAGGCACGCCGAAGCCCCACGCCGCGAAGGACCAGCAGCACACACCCGGGTCGGTGGGCAGGCACGAAGGAACGCAGGTTCCCGCCGCGCGTCTGCTTTGCGGGCCCGCCGCGCGCACGAACTGCTCGGCGAGGATCTGGCCTCGCGAACTGACCCGACGTCACCCAGCCATGAGACGAGCGCGACGACGGCCAGCCACCACGACTCTGGGGCGGTAGATCACAACCGCGGCGGCGGTGCAGAAGTGGATCGCCGGGGAACGGAACGCGTCCGGCGACAGTGATCCACCCACTGCCCGGTCTTCGAGGACGCACCGTGACGCGCGAGACCTGGCCGTCCGCGGAGTCAAAACATGAAGCCGACCGCGAGAGCCGTGTCTGACTGATGAGCCTCGTCCACCATGCCGGGTCACACGCGACGAGGACGATGAGTCCCACCGTCGAAAAAGCACACGGAGATGAAACTGACGTAAGCTCGGAGTCCAGCGAAGGCCGCGCAGGCGGCCGCGACGCGCGATGCGTGCGCGCCGCGGTTCACCCAACGCATGTACGCGGGAACGCCCAGCGCCCGGCTTCTGCGCGGCAGCGAGCGCGCTGCGGTAAGCACGAGTCCCCACGAGGAACCCGGCTCAAGCACAACGGGCAGGCCTCACTGCGCCTCCCTTCCTGTGCCTGATCGCCGTCCTGCGCCGGGGCCCTCGTCGGAGAAGTCCTCGAAGATAAACGGCGCAGCTCGTCGACGACGTCGACGGCGTGTGCACGGCAGTAGACGACACGCGCGCCAACCTCGACCATCCGGCCTCGAGCGCGGCGCCCTCGAGCTGTCCTTCCAGTCGTCACCCCTGAAGAGGACGTCGAAAGGCTGGAGACGCCACGCGAGGCGCTTGTCCTGGTCCAGGTCGACGACCACCGCATCCACGAAACGCAGCGACGACACAGCGTCGCAGCGCTCCTGAGCGGGATACCGGGGGCGCGGCCCTTCATACGGATAAGGGCCCTCGTCCGAGTCACGCCGACGACGAGGGCGATCGCAGCTCACGCGCGGCGCGCAGGATGCTGAGGGTCCTCGGTGGAACTATGTCAAAACCCCGGGCACGTCAGCCGTGATGGGGGTGCGTTGCTGAGTCGTTTCGTCCAGCGTAACAAGTGTGCCATTTATCAGGCGGTCAATGCGACACTTACCCGCTAAATGACCGAAAGATCACGTCCCAGCGTTCCCCACCAAGTGACAAGACGGTCTACATAAGCGCCTCATATCGCGCAAATATGACCAGATGGCCGCACGTCACCTTGTTACAGGGGCGACACGCCAGTGGGGTGTCACGGACCCTTCGCGCCGGTCGGGCGGTCAGGCTGCGGGCTCTCGCAAACCGCGCCCCGGCCTCGTTACCGCGTCGTTGAGGGGACCAGCGCGAGAAGACGACCGTTCGGTTGCCGTTCATCAGGACGCGGTGCTCCGCATGGAAGCGGACGGCCTGGGCGAGGACACGGCGCTCCACGTCCTGGCCGAGCGCCACCATGTCGGGCGTCGAGTCGGCGTGCGAGACACGGGTGACATCCTGCTCGATGATCGGACCCTCGTCGAGGTCCGCGGTCACGGTGGGCGGCTCGCGCCGATCAGCTTGACGCCGCGCTCGTGGGGCCTGCGCGTAGCGCGCGCGCTTGAAGGAGGGCAGGAAGGAGTGGTGGATGTTGATGACGAGGCCCTGCATGGCGCGGCAGACCTCGTCCGGAGAGGATCTGCATGTAGCGCGCCAGGACGACGAGCTCAACATTTTCGGAGGCGACGAGGTCAAGGAGCTTGCAGCGTTCCGCCTGACCTCGTATCCTTCGTGACGGGGATGTTCAGGAAGGGGACGCCATAGAACTGGGCGACGGGCGCAGGTCCGGGTGATGTACCAACGACCGCGATCACGTCGATAGCAGGCCCTCGCGTCTGCTGGCGGTACAGGAGGTCGGTGAGGCAGTGACCCTCGCGCGACACCATGATGATGGTGCGCAGCTTGCGGCGCCCAGGTCGTCGACGCGGTAGGTGGCGCCCGAATTCTTCGGCGACGCGGCCAGCCCTCATCGATGGGGCGCGTCCTTCGGAGAGTCGACCTCGACGCGCATGAAGAAGGTACCCGTGTCGGAGTCGCTGAACTGCTGAGACTGGATGACGCTGCCGCCGGACGCGCTGATCGCGCCGGTCACGGCGTGCACGATGCCGGGGCGGTCCTAGCAGGGTGACAGGGTCACAACTAAGCCGCGCGTTTTCAGTCATGCATCTCAGTCTCAACTCAGGTTCATACCGCGAACGAGGCAGGGGCAGGGTTTGCGGGCGATGCCACGGGTTGCGCTGCGGTGCAGCGTTGCAGCCGTGGTGGTCGTCCGGGCGGGGGCAGGAGCTTTACGCGCGTTTCACGCCTGTTTCACGAGTCACCAAGGCTGGCGACACCGGTTTCACGCGCGTTTTCACACCCATTTTCACGAGGCACCAACGGCACGGAGCGCATTGCCTACGACTGGATCAAGAAGCCCCGCACCAGCACGGGCCACCACCAGCCGCCCCGCGCACCCACACACTGCCTTACCAAAACAACTCGCATCGCAATTCCTAGACACCACAAATCTGCGAGACCCAGAAAGCGCGAATTTCAACGTTCTGATTTCAACTTCGAGAGGACTCTGAATAGAATTACGTGCGAAATTTTGAAGGCTTCACCCGATAAGGAACATATGCACCTGTTATGGTGCATTACACCCGATCAGAACGGCTGCAATGCCTACTGATCGGGTGCACGCCCTCATCGACGACAAGCTCTATCGCGGATACGCTTCGTAGGCGGAATGGACACCACGACTAAACCCCCTCCCACACACCAACTCTAGCCAAGGCTGCAGACCCGAGTCCCAAGCACCCGACCACGAGGAACATCCATGACGGCACAGCAGCTCATTCCGCCAAAAGTACAGACCCATTGAGCGAAAAACAGCCGGATTGCGAGAGATTCTTACTGAATGAGTCTCGCGGTCTGGCGCACGCGCCCACCGGGAACCAGCCTCACGCATCCATAAGCCCGCAGCCCGCTTCTAACAATCATCAGACCGCAATGATGCTTGCTTTTCAGAAGTGTTACACCACTCTAGGGGGCATTACACCAGCTCGGAGCTAGTGCAATGTTCCTAACTGGTGTAATGCTCTAACTGGCGAGGGCATGCCCGCACGGCTCGGCTGACATCTTGTTGGAGCAGCTTAGAGCAGATCTTCCCGCGCATAGGCTTGTTGCTGCATAGCGTTGCACCACTTAACGGCATTGCACTGGGTAGTAAGCAGGCATTGTCCCGCCATCTAGTGCAATGCCGCGCTATCTCAGTGCATTGCTGCCGCACCCAGTGATCTCGCTCCATGATGTGAGTCTGCCGCGCGCCACCGAAGCACCACGACACGCCACGCCTGCAGACAAAACCCCGCAACAACACCGCCCGCCCCCATACACACCTGCACACGTGGGCGCACGCCAAGCCCCCACCCAAACACACGGCCACACCATCGACATGCGCGCGCCCGGCCAATCAGCCGGGCGCGCGCCCTTTCCACCAACCGCCACGAGGCGGTAGCCTCACTTGATGAAGCTGAGCGCCTGACGGCGTCGTACTCTTCCCGAGGCCTTGATGTTGTGGTCGATTCCGGCGCGGGTCGCGTCGGAGATCCTCGAGGCCGTCGACGACCTGCCACTCGCCACCATCGGAGGTGACGGGGCCAGTTCAGGCTCGTGCTAGGGGACGCCGTAGTGCGTGCCGTCGGACATGACACTGGCGGTGACCCACTCACCCTCGCGGTGCCGTGGATCCGAGTACATGTGATCGATCGCGGCGTTTGCAGCGGAGGCGGCCGAGGAGGCACCACGCGCGCCTCGATGGCGCGGCGCCGCGCTGACGACGGTGGGACGGTAGTAGCTGACAGCCACCTTCGTCCACGAGCTCGGTCGCAGGCTTTGCCAGCAACCTTCGCGAAGGAGACATCCGGCACTCGGTCGGCCGAGTGGTTACCCACGACGACGTCCTTGATGTCGGCGTTCGCGGCGCCGGGTCTTGTGCGCCAGCTGAGCGATGGCACGCTAGTGGTCGAGGCGCATCGTCGCGGGCGAAGCGCGACGCGGGACGTCCGGCGCAGCGTTCTGGGCGATGGGTGGCGTTGGTGTTGGCGGGGCTGCCCACGACGAGGACGCGTACGTCGTCGGCGGCGCTCGCCGCTGATGGCCTTGCCCTGGGGGCCGAAAGATGCCCGCGTTGGCCTCGAGCAGGTCGGCGCGCCCGATGCCCGGCGCGGCGCGGCACGTGGCGCCCTACCAGGTAGGCAACGTTGGTGCCCTGAACGCACGGTTCACGTCGTCGAAGATCTCAACGCTTACCAGGGTCGGGAACGCACAGTCGTCGAGTTCCATCGTGGTGCCCTCGGCAGCCTCTCACGGCCTGCGGGATCTCCAGCAGGTGCAGCTTGACGGCACGTCCGGGCCGAACAGCTGGCCGGAAGCAATGCGGAACAGGAGGGCGTAGCCGATGCTGTTTACTGCGCCAGTGACGGTGACGATACGAGGTTCTGCCATACGTGGCGCTCACAGTTCCTGTGGCGTGTGTTCTCAGTCACGGGTGTTCCCCGCGCCTGTCCCCAGGATACGTCGTCCGTCACACTCAAACCCGCACCCAGTCCCAAGACAACCTCGCCCAGATACAGTGATCTACGACATACCGGCCGGTCGGAGCCTCCACGCGGAGCCTCATTCGGAACGTACAGGTAGGAGCACGTCCGACAACCCGTCCCAGCCTCCCCAATGCTGGTTCCCGAGCGATCAGCCCCCGCCTCGTCCCATACACGAGGCCGGGCCCACTCCCACGACCACGCGCACTCTCCGGCACCGAGCACGGCGCGCACCTGCACGATCACGCCCACGCGCCGGCCCCGACCACGCGCTTTGGGATGGCGCCTGCGGTGACGATGGGAGCGCGTCGTCGCGGAGCCGCTCGGCTCTTCTGGTCAGGCTCCCTGTCTGGCTGCGGACGCCGGGCACATGGTCGGACGCCTCCGACTCGTTATCGCGCTGATCGCCGCTCGCCTCATGCGCCGCCCGCGACGAGAAGCCATCGTGCGGGATGGGCGCGCCGAGGTCCCTGGGCTGCCGCCCTGCAGGCTACGGCGATGCCTCGTCATCTGCGCCGCGGTCGCGTGGAGGGTGCGTGCGCCTGGCGTCCCCGCCTCGAGGTCGAGGCGCACCTACGTCCCTCGCGGCACCGTCGGCCTGCTCGCGAACGACGTCGTATCGCTGGCGATCCCTGGCAGGCGGGGCGCGAGGCGAACCTCAACATGAAGGCCGCATTCCTCGAGGTCGCGAACGATGCCCCGGCCTCGCGGTCATCGTCGCGGCCACGCCGAGTGGGCCTTTTGCGGACGCGCGTGTTGACGCGATCGCTTCGCTCCTGATCGCAGCGCTGATACGCCGCGCGCGCTTCGCGCCCCGCGCCGCCCGTCGCAACCTCATGAGCAGGCACCACATCCGTCGACGTGCGACAGCTGCGCACACATGCTGGATCGTCGACGGCGTGCTCGACGTGCAACGACCCGCACGTCGCGGCAGTCTCTTGTCCCACTTGGTGACCGTCACCGCGCACGTGACCGTCTCCGAGGAGGCTGACGTGGCCCCAGCCAGCGACCGCATTGTCCACCAGCTGGGCGAATGCGCGTGCCACCACTTCCACATCGCACACTCCACGTTCCAGCTCGAATGCCCACAGCACCGCGAGCACGAGCACCTGGAGCATTAAGCCACCGCGCCATTTGACACGCGGTCAGTCAATTTGTAGGCTGATAGCATGAGCGCAGATGTCGGTTTCACCCGGGCAAGCTGATTGAGGCTGCCCAGAGCATTCAGCCTATCGCCGACCCCTTTTCGCAGTCGATGGCTCCTCTTGCCGATGAGGTCACTGCAGCGACAGCCGATCTCAACGGTCCTTTTTTGGAACCTCTCATCAACGCGCTCGGCACATGGGGCGACTCCCTCGAGGTCTTGTTCAATGACTTGGTGACTCCCTGCTAGAGTCACCGTCGACGTGGAATGCACTCTTGCCGCTCATGAGGAAGAAATCTACGCAACTCTCCCAAGCAGCAACAGGAGATGCGGGCGGCGGTGGAGACTCTTCCGGGGGAGCCTCTACGACGAGTTACAAGGCCCAGGCGGGCAGCTGCTGAAGGAGGCCAGAGCGAGCGGCGATTCCCTTACTGTCTTCAATGACGCATCTGCTACCCTCATTGGCAAGCACTTTTGAGCAAAAGCAGCTCGGTTCGCGCGTTCATTCCGATATCCGCGATAGTGTCACCAACGGTAGTGGATGGATCTAGGCGAGTCGCGAACGGCTTTGCGACGCTGCGACAAAGCGACTCAAAGAACGCGGGAAGAACTGGCCGAATTACTGGTGTCTGCTTCGAGCCATGAAAGAAATTCGGAGCGCGGGCAACCACGTGGAAGCGAAAGCGCTTCGCCTGCATCGATAGCTAAGGGAACGCGATGAGCGAATTTAAGGCTGACATTCAAGCCGTTGGCCGCACTCGTGGGAATCCTTGAATTCCTTCGAGGAGAAGATGAAGGAATACGACGTGGAGGACTCGTCCTGAACTCAGGCATGCTTGAAAACCCAGACGTGGACCCGACCAACGCGTTCCAAGACACGTGGGAAAAGGGCCCCGCTCGATCTGCGAGAAGACATCCGCTGCTGGCAGCGTTGTCGGCGGCAGTGCGCCTGGCGCTACGAATACCTGAGAAGTCGAGAGATACGGATACGCTGAACAGTCAGCACAGGCGTTGGGGCAGTCCCCCGTCGTCGGTCTCGGGGGCATGATCGACTATGGGGTGTTGCTGCACATGGCGCACCAGTATTCAGGATCGCGTGGAGACCCTGGCGGCATTTCCACGCGCGCTGCGGGTGATGATGGAGCGAGCAAATGAGTTCGCTGGACATCCACGCAGGCTCATCTTCGTTAACTTCTGACGGCTGGCGAAGTCGCGCCGCGGATCACTTCCGCCACGAACCAAACTCATAGATCGCGGGCTGGCTGGACGCATGATTGCCTTTTCGGATGCATCCACGCGTATATCAGTTTGCGCATCGACGCTGCTGCAGCACAGAGCCAGTGCGGACGAGATTCGCTCACGATGGGAGCAAGGCCGGAAACGCCGCTGAGCAGGCACAGAACAACAAGGCTAATGCGCGCAGCCAAGCAGTTGCGAGGGCGGCATACCTGCGCGTTTGACGCTCCGTGCGATGAAGGGCCTGGCCGTTCGCATCGGCCGCAGCGGAAGCTGACTTCAAAGCCTGGTCAACCAGGTCAACGAATCCGGAACTCTCCCTCATTAATGCTCTCAACTCGGGCACTTTCAAGCTCCCTGAGCGCACGTGGATGGATTCCGTCGCACGAACATTCAAGTCGGTGCTATGACGGCTCGTTGAAGCCACCATTGACTTGGCTCAAAACTGGTCTGGTTCATCGGGGGCAAGCCGCCCTGTACGATATTGGTCTGCTATGCGGCTACATGACTCCCGAAGAGTTGGTGACAGTGGGTTGAACTCGCCTGTTGAGACAGTTGCGGGATTGTTCAAAGTATTGTCTGAGAAACCCGGAGCATTCTTCGAGGGATTGACCAAGGGCCTTTTCGATTACGACACGTTCATCGATGATCCCGGACGCTGGGTTGGCCACGCACTCCCGATATTCTCATCACCATTGCCACGGCAGGCGCGGGGAGGCGGTGCAAGTGCAGGTTCGAAAGCCACGCGACGGGTGCTTCGAGAGCTTCCCGTTGGGCGGGCCCTGTTTAAAGAGTTGACGCACATTGCCGACTTGGAAGACATTGCCAACCTCAGCAAAGTAGCCTTCAATAAGCTCAAGAAAGTCGGCATTGATGCAGTAACCAATCTGTCGACTATCGCTGAGAATGCAGCCGAACGCCTCCGACGACTCAGAGGTAAGCCAGTGCACCAGGCACCCACCCTGTTATCGCCCACGGATAACACCCCGAGCGTGACCAGCTCCCAGGTGCTCCCAGCTCCCCATCCCACGGCGGGCCCAGCTCCCCAGCTACAGTCCGCCCAACTATCCCCGGCTACAACAGCGGCGGCACCCAATCTGTCCGGCACACCTGCCCCCGTCAGTAAGGCAACGGTGGCTACTCAGGAAATGCGTCGCACGGAGGAGCGGTGCGGCTGATCGAACTCTCGATTCGCCCTCCAGGCCAGCGGAGCAACAGTCATGTCCGGCGCGACCCATTCCGGCGACGCTGGCACCACCGACCCGACTTCGAAGTACGCCCCTCCGACTCACCAGCAAAACGGGACCTCCGGTGCCGCCCAGCCCGGTAGCACTCCGCAGGCATCCAGTGGCGCTGGTAACGCCAGCCACGCCTCGCACGGTGGTGCGGGATGTCAAGGATTCGGCTCTTCCGCCCACGGATCCAGGCCACCGCTCCAACGGTGTGTCGAGTGCAGCTCAACCCGCCGCGACGCCTCATGCGTCCGCAGCCGGCGATGCTGGCACCGGCGGCCACGCGGCTCCCGCGGCGCCTGCCCCCAGCGCGTCTCACGGTGCTCACAACAATGCGTTTGTGAATACGGATACCGGTGGCGCCACTCACGGTGCGGGTAACGCTGCCGCCCCGGGCACGTCAGGCCACACCGGCGCGCCCGCGGCGGGCTCCCACGGAGCCCCGGCAACAGGCGCACCCGCGTCTGGCGCACATGGTGTCCCTGCATCCAGCGCTCCTGCCACCGGCGCACCCGCTGCTGGCTCGCACGGCGGGGCTTCTGGCCACGGTGCCGCTGGCGGCTCGCCTGCTGCTCCCGCGCGCAACAACGGTGTGGGTGAGCGCGGTGCCACGGCTGAGGCTATTGCGCAGAAGAAGCCCGCCGATCCTGACAAGATATTTACCCGTTCGGGCACCGATTTCGGTGCCCCGACGAACAAGATCGATACGCACGCTGGCGGCAACCAGAAGAACTTGGATCATGTGGATGTCAAGCCCGGTGATTCCGACAAGGTTCCCAACGGCCAGTACCATCCTGTCGAAACCGCAGGTGGTGCCCACCGCAGTGGCACCGATGGTGCCCCGACGGGTGACAACTTCGCGCCCCAACCTGCTGCAGCAGGTAACGGGAAGTCTCCGCAGCGACCCGACGTTTCGTTTGAGAAGATGAACGAGCACTTCTCAGAGAAGCTCGACAACGTGCACGCAGGCGATCCTGGAGCCAACGACCTCCTCCGTAGCCGACGGGACGAGCCGACCTTCGCAGGGAATTCGGAGCGGTTCACGGTAACGGTGAGACACGCGGTGCCGATGAGCTTGTCGGTGCGGGCGTCGGCCGTAGCGAGAGCCAGCGTGGGTGCTCAGGGATCGGGCATGAGCGCGCTGGCGCCTTCGGCGGCAGTGATCCGAGCCGTGTTAGCCACGGAGCAAACGGCTTCGGCGGTACCGCTGATTTCGGCGCAAACGCCGGACATGGCGGTCATGGCGCGAACGGTGTCACCAATTCCGCTGATACCAGCGGTGGCCTAGGTAGCACGCCATCCAGTTCACACTCAACCGGGTCCTTCACAGGACATGGCGGTGGCCACACCGGCGCTGATTCTGCACCACACGGCGGCTCATCGACGCCTGCGCAGGGTTCTTACCCGCGGCAGGTAATACGCACGCGCCCTCCCAAGCAGGCTCCGGCTCCAGTGCCGCTACGGTGGTAATCACCAGGCCGGACAGGGCGCTGACAGCCATTCAGGGCCTCGTCCTCACACAACTCCCCGACCACGGGCGGTGGAGCGAAGCAGAGCCTCCCATCCCGGCGCCTCGAAGGACGAGCCTCCCATCGGCGCCCGAAGAGTGAGGCCACGAGCACTCATAGCCCGAGCGATGCTACGCAGGCACCTCACGCCGGGAGCGAGATCATGCCCGCTGAAATGCCGCATGCAGACCACGGATTTGGCAGCGCCCACAGCTGACACCCCGGACACTGCAATGGATCAGGCAGACATGCCACCAGAGATCGACGGCAACGCTGTCACGCAGGAAGCGAGGGCAGCTGCTGGCAACTCGGGTGATTTCTCGTGGGAAAAATAACATCGTCAATAAATCTGGGAAGGCAGACGATGCTGGCCTGCCGCAGCACGCCAGTGATCCCACAGTAGGGGCAGACGCTCCCCATGCACCCCATGCCGGGGCAGATGGCGCGACGGATGCATCGCATGCAGGCCACGGAGACGGTGCCAGCCCCACGGCCGACGGCAAACCCCACGCGGCCGATCCCAGCACGCCTACTCACGAGCAGATGGATGCAGCTGACGTTTCCACGGGCAGCAAGTACAGGAGGACGATGCTACGGTTCTGCCGAGCCTCGGCGATGCTGCTCACCCGACTACTCTGAGGACGACCTGAAGAACAAGTCGCTCTGTGACATCCTCTCGGAAATGGGTCTTCGCACGCCCACCACTCAACGCCAGACGCGCCCCGCGACACACGCAGGGGCAGATGGCCCGATCGGATCATCGCATGCAGGCCACGGAGACGGTGCCAGCCCCGGCCGACGGCAAACCCCACGAGGCCGATCCCACGACGCTACTCACGAGGCGGACGGGGCAACTTCGACGCACCCGCCACGAAGAATAAATTCGACGAACTTCTAGGCAACCCGAAAACCAACGGCACCACCCACGCCCCAACGGCACACCCACGCAGCCGATCCCACTACGCCCACCCACGACCGATGGATCAGCTGACGTTTCCCACGGGCAACAAATACACAGGACAAGTACGGCAACTCCTCGGACAGCGGCAGCCACTCCTCCACCCCCGACGTCCCCAACGAGCACGCTCCGGCCGATGGCGTGACGGATCCGCACAGCAAGCCCACCCACCCGGTGACGGCTCACTCGCAGCTGATCCTGACAGCACCCCTGCCAAGGCAGACGAGGGCAACTGACGCGCAGCCAGTCAACAATCATGAAGAAACCGTCGGAGACCCCAATACCGACGATGCAGCTGATGTAACGCACGCGGCTGCCAGAGAACCGGTCGTAGCGATGAGGATTGGAGGAACCTGCCTATCCGCCGCCCTTGGCCCAAGAACGCTACCTCACCGAGTGGGCAAACAAAGTTTGCGAAATGCACCCAGAAATACCACGCGACGGATTACTAGCTACCTACAACTACACCACTCCGGCATACAGCTCCTACAACGGGCCCTCTCGAGACCCATCACTCGACATGTCAGACACCATCAGGAAGCAAATCGATGACGTCGAAAGCCTCCTCGATGTGGCACCTAACCATAATGGCACGGTCTTCCGTGGGGGCATGTACCGCCAAGTGTCCTGCAGGAGATGCGCGAGACCGGTGTCTTTAAGGACAAGGCTTTTCTCTCGAGTAGCGTCGACGAGCGTGTCGCACTCGACTTCGCGAGTAAAATTCCGCAGGATCCGGACGACGTGAAAGTACTTTTCACAATCAACAGTAGTAAGGGAACCAACATTCAACCAGTGTCACAGGTTCGATTCGAACAAGAAGTTCTATTTCATCGAAACACCAAGTTTAAAGTTGAGTCCGTGGAGTACGATGCAGAGCTCGGTGGATACCGTATTGAGTTGAGCGATATGGACTAGGTGCGCCACGTGACCCTTTGCTAGTGCACGTGAGCACTCACGTAATTAATCTCATTTCTTTTTCCACCCCATCCGACACATTTTTCTCTCAGGAGCGATCATGACCACCGGAACCACCTGAATCCGATCAGTCCAATAAGTTCACTGAAGCCGCACAGGCTTTTTCTCGGCCTACTCAAGTCTCTCCCTCCAACACCGTCAATTACATTCCGGGGCTATATCGACCGGACTGCTACCGAGTCGCGCGTTATCGGCGCACCGAGCTTAACGGCAACCTCGCGTGTATCCCATAGCGACAAACAACCTAAAAAGCCCGAGGTCGCAATATTTATTGGGTCGAATGGGCGAGATCTCACCCTCACCCTGGAGGAGCTCCAATGTTCAATCTCCAAGAGGTCACCCACCTGCCAGGCACCTATTTTTATCCAGCACCCTCCAGGGAATTCCTCAGTGTAACAATCCAACTGCACGAGAGCTACACCTGAACGAAGAGACAGGAAAATACTGAAGCTACCGAAAATTTAAAAACTGGGATCCCATCATCATCGAATTTGAGCGTAGGCACTACGCCAAGCTAGGACTGCTCCTCTCGATTTTCCTCCGGAAGCTCCTGAGCCTTCTTGATCCCCATCAAGTAAAGGACCAACGCGACTCGCAGGCACGGCAGGGACTGTATCGACATCAGCAAGTCCTGCAGGCATTGATACGATCCTGATCGAGTTAATTACGGCGGCACCCGCCGTAATCCCTTGCTGAGCACGCCCTTCAGAAAGAGCTTCGTCTCCACACAACACACGAATCAAGGCCAACGTTGTCGCTAGATCGCATGTCCCACCGCCGGTCGCCCGATTTCGGCCCGGAAAACTCGTTTCTTCCTGTGCGGGCGCCAGGACCGGGCGATGCCCTCACGTATGCGCCGAGCGGTCATGGGCAGTCGTTTCTGCGGAACCTGGGCAAAACCAGCTACCAATACACCGTATCGAGATGATGCAACCTCTGAACATAGAACAAAATTCATCATGTTCGCGACAAAATCAGATGCACAGTAGTCGCAATCCATTCTGTTTTTACAAATGACATCTATCGGTCTGCATTTTGAGGAGAGAATAAGCGCTGTGCGTCAATACAGCACTAGCACTCATCACCAGAACCCAGCATGCTAGAATTCGCCTCACCCAGCATTTGCATTACTGCTACAAATCCCATAGTAAGGACAACGAGCCACCCTTAGCACCATACGTGCCCACTAACATTTCACCGATTGATTACTCAGGGGAGTATGAATGACCGAAAATCAGCGCCAACAATTTCTCCAATTCTCAAGTCCTCTCCCCAACCGATGCAATCACCTTCCGTGGTTACATCGACCGCACACCCACTGAACCTCGCCCAATTGGTGCGCCCACCCTGTTGGCGACATCGCACAGCCTTGCGATCGCAACGAACAATCTGGAAAAGCCCGAAGTGGCGATTTTCATCGGCTCAAACGGACGTGACCTTACGCCATTCCTCAAAGGGGCACCAGCCTGACAACCCAAGAGGTCACCTATCTTCCGGGACTTACTTCTCATCACCCTCCCTACGGAGCTCCTCGGGGTAACGATCCAAGTTCACGAAGAACTACATCTGAACGAAGAGACTCGAAATACGAACCTACTAGGATCCTGCACGGCCGGGACCCCATTATCCTCGAGCTCGAGCCCCAGCTACGCGCCACGTACACAAAATCCTCTCGACCTACCTGAGGGCGCATTTGGAACGCTTCCTGCTCCCGATCGAATAGCCCCACATGCGCCAATGCATGGGCCCACCACCGCGCGTTGACCTTTTGAGCACGCCCTCAAAGAAGCGATTCTTCTCCACACAACACATGAATCGAGGACCCATTGTCCCTAGATTGCCCCGCCCCCAATACCGGTCGCCCGATTGACCCGGAAACTCGTTTCTTCCCCGTACGGGCGCCAGGACCGGGCGATGCCCTCATGCATGCCTCGAGCGGGCTGGGGAGTCGCTACCGGATCGGCATGATGTTGCCCTTTGCGATCTCGCGGGGCCAGTTTCGCACGGCACGCATCCGAGATGCGTTCAACGCTGATTGGATGCGTTCGCAGTCTCCGTTCCGGGCAGTATCTGACATGGCGAGACGACATCGATCACGGAGCGTTCCTCGATCGGACCGCTATTACGCGCACAAACAGCCCTTCATCGAGGACTTTCACATCACGGGGTTCGATCACATCGGGCACGTCGGAGCTTTTTCCCTCACCCCAATCATCGACAACGGCATCATTCCCGCAGATTGCAGGTCAGCTCCACCCGCACAGTTGAACGAGCTGTACCACCAATATCGACTCACTGACGACCCACTACCTGAGGGGCGTCATTATCGAGATCTGCTCGCCGAGGACCATGGTTCAGTGCGGCAGCGCCGCAGGTTCGTTTCCTGGAGCGAGGTCACATTCAATAATCTTTTCTCCGCTATCCATCGACGCAGCCTCGTGACTCAACACATCATTGAAGGAGTTTCCACCCATGTTGGAGACGTTAAAGCCCCTGATTGGGAAGCTCTGTTCGGTACTCCGTAACGCCCGAGAGCTTTGAGAACGGCTACGCCTTCTCAAGTTACAACACCGACTTCTTTGCGGTCTGGACCATCGAGGACAGGTTTTGCTTCAGTTGGTCCGAACGCCACCCAAGCGCCGCATTCTGCATCGACACCCAGAGCGCGACGATAGCCTCGACATCGTTATCGCTGCGGTTGGAGCACTGCGCCGCGCGGACCTTTTCCCAGGACGCCATCCGCCTGCCATCCTCACCGATGAGCGGCGTAGCCGGTGGGTTTCCTCCCCACCCGATGGCCTTCGCGTCGTGAACTATCAGCACATCGCGAATCCGAACTGTCCCTCATCGACGAACTGCGCCGCGCTTCGGCAGCTGCAGTTTGCCGTGCAGTTTTCGGTCGAGGATTACCTCAATTCCTACCTCAATGCTGACGCAGGTCCAGCCCTCACCCCGTTCAGGACATCATTCGAGCCGTATCTCCGCCAGCTCAGCGACGCGGGCGTCGATATCTCGCGGATGATTCCACCGACGTCCAGCCGATAGAAAGGCTTTCGAGGGGTCGAGGCCGTGGCTGCGCACCACCGGTAACAACCCACTCAAAACAAACGGTCCAAAAACAGACCCCTCCATACAGCCTCAAGTCCTCGACAACGACTCAGGAAAAGCACATGAGACACCATGGACTATGACAACAATCAGCGACGACGAGTTCATCAATACCCTAACTTCACTCATGAACAGGCCTTTGAAGGCATTGACTGAAGAACACGTCTACTTCCACGGTCCAGATCCTCAAATCATGATGCACGTCTGGCTGAGGACGGCTTTACTCGGCGGCACAAGCGACGCTCGTACAATCCAGGACCTGAAGTTCGCGCCAACGACCTCATCCCAGTTAAACAATGGCTCGTGATGGAATTGTTTGACTTTCTCCGAATGAGCCAGCACCTGGACGCTATCGGATCGCATTCAGTCGCCATCTCGCTAAGCTGGTCTCAAAAATCTCGAAAACGGAGAGTTCTTTCTTGAGAAATCACCCACGGGATCCTCTACGGATGACTTATCACGTGCCGCCGCGGAATCTTCCTGGTTCCTCAACCACTCGCCCGAACGACCTCGAGATCGCACACATCGAAAGCACCAGGAAGTCTGCCAGCCCTGTTCGGCATGCCACGCGTCCCCTTCGCTAAGCGCACGGACACACGGCAGTAACACCTGCCATGGAAGAATTGGCGGCACAGGCCATACCCCGGCCTCGTCCCCACATACAGCGAGGCGGCGCGGAGCCACGCTCCCACCGACCGCACACGACCCGGGGCCGCACCCTGAGGGGTTGAAC
>BNJV01000485.1_pt1 | contig 20962 bp, 31 predicted proteins | sample 8540591 | NCBI WGS metagenome assembly BNJV01 (sample SAMD00202457, study PRJDB9452) | human saliva metagenome | host: Homo sapiens | reverse complement strand
AAAACGATGTTGCAATAACTTATACGGAAAAGAATGCAAAAGAATCCGAATATTTATAGAGTGAAGGATATACACTTTTTAGAGAAGTTTATCAACAATAAATTATAAGATATGGAGTCGCTATCGGGCGGCTCTTTTATTTTACTTGATATATGGTTTTAATACTATATACCGATGCTATGAAAACCAATAAAGAAATTATCAATGATATGATAAAGCATTTTGAGGGTTTGATATTGTAAAATCGGAAGATATACCGGATATTTCTTTTGTATATGGATCAGATGACAAGTTTTATTGACGAGAAGCTTGAGAGTTTCAAACGAGAGGAGGATGATAAGCTTCTTGCAAAAAACCATGATCAATAATTATACGAAGAACAAGCTTTTACCGCTCTTCCGATAAGAAAAAATATACCAAGAATCATGTGATGCTTCTTATACTTATATATTTTTACAAGAATGTACTTTCCTTTGCGGATATTAGAAAAGGTCTGTGATTTGAGATATACAACAGCTTTTGATAAGGGAGATGAGTCTTGTCGAAGCTGATGATATTCTGGTTCTACTATAGAGGATGACACGAGATTGTAGATGATTTGAAAAAAAGACTTGAGTATGCAAAGAATAAAGTGAAACTTTTGACAAAAAAGATGAAAAATGTTGAGTTATTTATTTTTATCAGATATTGTAATGGAAGTATATTTTAAGCAACATTTAATTGAATATATTCTGAATAAAAATTTGAGCCGAAAGATATGAATAAGTAAGAAAAATTTTAACTGTACATATACACTCTAAATTACATATACTTATAGAGTAATATATTTGTATCATATGATATGATACAAAAATATAAGGAGGAATATATGAGGTTAGCTATAGCTGTTTTTCGGAACTATTTTTATTATGTTCACTTTTATCAAAACCCTGCTTATGCTGCAACAAAACTATTAGCTCAGTCACGATAAAAGTAAATTCGGATTTGAGTATAGGAGATCGTACAGATAATCTAAGTATAAACTACGGAAGTAGCTCAGGCGGAGATATAAATGTATATACCACATCCGACAGATTCAATATAGCGGATGCCGAGATTACAAGCGGAAGAAGCAGTCTGAAATATAGGTGATGAAGTAAAAGATGAAAATCACTTTGGAAGCAAACAGCGACTATTCATTTAAGGGAACATACTCATCTTCAAATATATCTGTGAACGGTGGGAAAGTTTTTCTTCATCCAAGAAAAACGGTGATTTGGTAGTAAATATCTAGTTAAATCCGTTAAAGGGAACTTATGAAGCTCCTGAGGATGTGGAGTGGAAGGACAGCGGTATAGGTATTGCCAAGTGGGATGAACCATCTGAGACTTCAGGATATTATGAACTTATACTGTTGCGTGGAAGTACACAGGTCACAAGAGTTGAAAACTACAAGGGTAGCAACTATAATTTCAGAAACGATATGACCTCAAAAGGGTACATATAAGTTCAGAATCAGAACTGTTTCACATGGAGATAAGGACTATGGAAGACATTCCGAGTGGATTACTTCAGATGAATTCTATCTGGATGCTTCAAATGTATCAACAGGAAATAACAATGTAACAACTCAGGTTGGAAACGGCATAGGCTGGAATAAATCGGGAGATACATGGTATTTCAGATTCCCTGACGGAAGTCTTAAGACAAACGGATGGGAATATATAGCCGATAAATGGTATCTCTTTGATGATGCAGGAAGAATGCTTTACAGGTTGGCAGAAGGTCGAAGGAGAGTATTATTATATGAATTCCTACGGATATATGACAACAGGTTGGCAACAGTCAAACGGTAAGTGGTATTACATGAATGCGGAGGTTCCAAGAGGTAAGATGCTCAGCACACATGGCTTCACAGCAGTGACGGAAAGTATTACTACCTTGACAGCAACGGTGTATGTGTGAGGATGGACACAGATCAGCGGAAACTGGTACTATTTCTATCCGGGATCAGGATATATGGCTACAAATACAACAGTTGATTCATTCAGACTCGGCGCAAATGGTCATGGGTAAGATAGTATAAAAGAGGAAGGGGATTACCCTTCCTTTATAATTCTCTAAATGAAATTCTTTATTTCCGTTTGCATAGTCCGCAACGATATCGCCGTTTTCCACAGAGCTTGTATTTGTAAGCACAAAGACCTTTCAAGACCTACAGGACCTCTGGCATGAAGCTTCTCCGTACTGATACTCCACCTCGGCTCCGAAACCGTATCTGAACTGTCGGCAAATCTTATGGAACAGTTCTTATATACATTTGCGGAATCAACCTCTGCTCATAAAATAATCTGCATTGGCATCTATATTTGTAAGTATGGCATCTGTGCGATGTGAACTGTATGTATTTATATGAACAATTGCTTCATCAATGCTCTTTACAGGTTTTTACATTGATAGTCTTTTCAAGATATTCCGTATGGAAAAGACTCATCATTTGCAACATTTGCATTATCAAAATATGACAAAACATCATTGTCTGCATATACCTTAATGCCTGCCGCCACAAATGCTTTATTAAGTTCCGCAAAAGTTTTGTAAACCGCTCTTTCATGAACCAACAAAGTTTCGGTAGTATTACATGCGGAAGGGTACTGAGTCTTTGCATCTATCAAAATCTTTACAGACTTTTCAAGATCAAAGTCCTCATCCACATATGTATGACATACACCGTCGTGCATGTCCTATAACAGGAATACTTTGTATTGTCCATAATATATTTTACAAATGAGTTTGAACCTCTCGGTATAAGCAAGTCTACATATTCACTGCAGCCAAGTAACTCGCCCACATCACTTGGCTTCGTTGCATAAGTATATTCTCAGGCAATCCGCTCAAAACGGCTTCTTTTTATACTTTCAAAAAGTGCTCTGTTTGTAAGTTTGGCTTCGCTGCCGCCTTTAAGTCATGGCTGCATTTCCGCTCTTTACACATAAAGAAGCAATCTGAACAAGGGCATCAGGTCTTGCCTCAAAGATAACTCCCATAACACCCATCGGAGTTGTGGTTCTGGTCAAGCCCTGCATCAAGCTTCCTTTAATGTAATCTTTCCTATAGGATCTTCCATCTTTATAAGATCATTGATACCGTTATAACCGTATCCATCTTATGCTCGTCAAACAAAAAGTCTTGAAAGTATGGAAGAGGATATATTTTCAGCCTTTGCATTTTCAATATCCTTTTGATTTTCCAAGAGAATATGTTCTCTGTTTTTGTTTAAATTATTTATAATATTTTGAAGACAGTTATTTCTCATCTCATTGCTGCTTGCCATAAGAATAAAACTGTCCGCTTTTCACCTGCAATCTCTTTCATAAATCTCCTTAAATGCTCAATCTATAATTAAGATATATTAATTAATAACACTGCAAGCAATTTATTTAAAAATAAATTGTATAAGAAACATATAAAGTATTGTTCTGCAGAGATGGAAAGAATCATCTGCCTTTTCCAAAATGTAATATTACAATAACCGCAATGCTTATGGTTTCAGGCAAAGCATGGAACTCATTAAATATTGATACATCTTTAAGAGAATATACCACTCAAAAGTCCATGCTGCCGTCAAAACCCTGCCGAGATACTTTATGTATGAAGGAGTTTCTTTGTTTGCCGGAAAACTATAAAGGGTACACTGGTTTAATATTAGCTGTGAAAAACCTGATTGAGTCGCATCTCCCTTTTACCTTTATTGTGTATAGATAACTGAAATCATACGCAGCACCTCATTCTCCCATAGAAATTCTTTTTGAATCTATGCGGGCAGTTCTGTTTCTTGTCTCTGATATTTATATAAATTAGGCTCATCGCCACGAGTAAAACTTCCAGTTTGACTGAATGAATACCTTCGACACCTCTTGTACAACGGTCGTTTTTCATTATTCCGTAAAGTGCTCTTCTGCTTGTATCTGAACGGTTCATTCGAATAACGCACCATGGACTTTCAGGTTTTCGATTACTCCGTGCATGGCAGTTAGTTCCTGATTGATCCGAACGGTTCGATTTCTATCTGTCTTCTACATTTCTTTTGCATGGACATCCGCTACAGTCTTCACATTCATACAGCTTTCTTCCTTGCGTCCGTACTGATTTCCCTAACATCTTTTTCTGCAAAAATGGAATGCTTTATCGTTAGGACATCTCATGACTCTTTGATCATCAATTCTAAAGTTAACTGCACGAAATGGATCTTCATGATATTTCCGATCTTTAGTTTCCTTTTTAAACATTGGAAATTTCATGCTATTAATTCTCGTTCTGTTCACAGAAAAGAGAATTGTTGTGTGAGCCATATCCGCATCTGCCACAGGATATTTGGGATAAAACCATGTTTGTTTGAAGTGCTCCATCAAAGAGAACGAAACAATCCATATCCGGAACGATACCGGTTCACGTCAACAACTCGCAATATATTCATCTGCTACACCAATCTGTACATTATATGCCGGGCAGAAGCTGATCATTACCCATGTAATCCTTTTTGATACGCATAAAGGTAGCTGAGTTATCTGTTTTTAGAGTAACTGTTTCGGCTCAGACCACAGATTTCAATTTTTTTGTATGTATTCTTGAAGTTTCTGACAGAAAGTAGTCAAGTGTTCATAATGACGTTGTTCTCTGATTTTTAGCTTCCCTGCTTCCGTAAACAAAATGTACTTGTATCCAGTTCTCATAAAAGTACCAGCTGCTCAACGATTTCATCTCAGATAATCCGGTACATACTCTGTGTTTGTTGTGATCTGCACCCCACTCCATGCGATTTCTGCATTAATTTCCTCAATCTCCGCAGTGATTTTTCTGTAGAGCTTGTAACGGAATTTTTCTGTAGCCTTCTTCCATACCCAGGTATACTTGTTTGCGTTTGCTTCAAACTTGGAGCCGTCGATGTAGAGATGTTGCAGATCTACATGCTCCTCGTTAAAAGATAGCATGATTGATGTCGTTAAAAATGTTTTCAATCTTGTCTTGAAGTATTTCATTGATGAAATATCCAAAAAGTTCTGTATGACTGAGTTTGGTGATCCATGAGATACATGAACCTGATATTAACTTTGCAGTTGTCTTCCAGTTCTCTCAGAGAGCAGTAACCGCTAGTCATAAATCCGAAAAAGTACTGTTTTTAACATGTTGACCGGATTATATCTGAGTCGTCCGGTTTGTGTACTCCGGAATATCCGTCAGATACTTGTTTAAATCGATTCCTCCCATCAATCTGTCAAATGTTAAAACAGGATCCAGCAGATCCAAACAATCTGAAAGAAACAGTGGTAAATATCCTTGTTTTGAATTACAATAAGTATTAGGTAAATTTTTCATTGCAAGTTAATTTTACCACAAAATAGGACCTTTCGCATGAGCGAATGGTCCTATTTCTTTAGGGACTTATTTCACAGCCCTATTAATATTATTATAGTTGCTGTATTTTACCTCATGTTTTTCCAATCTCCTCTAAGTAATGTAGTACACTAAAGTATTATAATCATTGAAGGAATGATAAAATTTGTACCATAAAAATTATCAGACATATAAACGAAATAAAAAGTCCGATTACAGAGGCGCTGTGATCCTTTTCTTTTAAAGCCAATTTTTCAAGGAATATAACCCAAAAAGAGTGCAGTCATAACAAACTCTGTTCCTTTGGTATCAAAGGGGATAAAGCTTCCGAATATTCCGCCTATAGTAGCACCTGCTACCCAATATATCTGGTTTAACATTGTTACAAAGAACATAAACAAGCCCTTATCAATGTCTTTCGGAACATCTAACGTGGCATTAATTGAGAAGGACTCATCACACTGCCGTAAATTAAATAAAGTTTCTTCCATCCCGGAATATTATATTTTTCAAGCATTGAAAGCTCGTAGAATAAATGTCTTGCATTTATCATAAGTGTAAGGAAGAAGATATTTACAGGATCAAAGCTCCCAAGTAACCACGAAACGGTAGCAAACTCCACAGAGCCTGCAAATATGATAAAACTCATAAACATCGGATAGTAAATTTAAAACCGGATTGATTCATATATATGCTATAGGCAATACCTAAGAATAAAAATCCGCCAAAATAGGATTGTATTTGAAATGCCGAAAAGAAAGCTGCCTTTATCTTTTTAGAAACCATAAAAACTCCTTGTAAATTAAATCAAGATACAAGTTTACTACCCGAATATAAAAATCATTAAAAATGTATACCCGCATGATACGGGTATACATATAAAACATTTTATTTCTTCAAACACTCAACAATCTTGTCAGCCATTGCTACCGTATCAGCGTACTGATCCTCTGTAAGGAGAGATTTGATGCTGATTGTTTCCTCGGCAATATTTACCTTCTTTAACTGACCCATAATCTCACGCATGCTCTTGCGCTGCCGTAAGAGCCCATGAACCGTTCTCGACTACGAAAACGTCTCTGTTTTTGGAAGTTATGTGCAACAAGGTCCATAAGGAAGTTTTCCATAGGAGTGAAAAGTCCGCCATTGTAAGAAGATGATGCAAATACAAAGTACCTTTGCTCTGAAAGCTTCTGAAAGGAGGTGAAGATACATCAATTGATGAAATATCAAGAACCTTTGTATTTCTGATACCTCTTTGTGCTACGAGAGTGGCAAGTAATGTTGAAAAATTCTTCTGTATGTCCGTAAACGGAACCTGAGAAGATAACTACCTCATCATCCTCAGGAGAGTATGAACCCCAGGTCTGATACTTTTTGAAACATGCAAGCATATCTCTTTTCTTCTATAAATAGGACCGTGAAGTGAACAGATAAGCTCTATATCCAAATCGGCAAGCTTCTTTTAAGATATTTATACCTGTAATCCGGAACTTTCCTACAATATTTGCATAATATCTTCTGATTCCGGATACCACTCGCAATCATAATTCAACTCATCTGCGAATATATTTCCTGAGAGTGCGCCGAAGCAACCGAAAGCATCTGAAGAGAAAAGCGCTTTTGATTTCTCGTCATATACCATCATTACCTCAGGCCAGTGAACCATCGGAGCAAAAATAAAAATTTAAATGTATGCTCGCCTGTGCTTAATGTGTCGCCTTCTTTTTACTTCCAAGAATCTGTGATCCAAAGAAAAGTCGAAGAACTGACCGATCATTGTCTTGATCTTTGCATTACCTACTATCATCATTTCAGGGTGCATATTTAAAAGGTCGCCCAAAGTAGCAGCATGATCAGGCTCCATATGTGTTATTACTACGTAGTCAAGGGTCTGTCACCAAGTGTTGCCTTTTTAAGTTCTCAAAGAATACTCCCTCTACAGATCTGTCAACAGAGTCAAAGAGTACAGTTTTTCATCCAATATAACATATGAGTTGTAAGACATTCCGTTCGAATAGGATAGGCATTCTCAAAAAGTCTCTGCCTTCTGTCACTTCCACCTACATAATATAAATTGTCCTTAATACATTGTTCCTGATGCATAATTCCTCCATATACATTTGCATAGATAAAGCAGCCGAAGCTACTGTATTATTAAATAACTTATTCTTACTGTTTTACATCTAATAGTATAATGCAAAAGTTTATATTTGCAAAGATTTTTATATAATACAATTTTATAAAGTTTTATTTTTGCTGTGAGTTTTGTGAATTTAATGAGTGTAAAAACAAATTTTGACGAAAACAGGCGGAATATTGTATACAGATTTTGTTAAAAATCACCATTATCATCTTTTTAGTGAGAAAATATCAAAAATCAATGTAAAAGGTAAATAATTTTTCTATGCTTTGCTATATTATATGAATATGGTATAATGGTGGACGGAAAATACAGGAAAATACATATGGAGGTTTTTACGTATGGCAAATAAGTGGGTATACCTTTTTACAGAAGGTAACGCAACAATGAGAAATCTTTTGGGTGGTCAGGTGCAAACCTTGCAGAGATGACAAATCTCGGTTTACCTGTACCTCAGGGATTCACAATCACAACAGAGGCATGTACTCAGTACTATGAGGACGGCGAGAAGATAAATGATGAGATCATGGGTCAAATCATGGAGAATATTACTAAGATGGAAGAAATCACAGGAAAGAAATTCGGTGATAAGGAAAATCCACTCTTAGTTTCAGTTCGTTCAGGTGCAAGAGCATCTATGCCGGGTATGATGGATACAATTCTTAACCTCGGTCTTAACGAAGAGGTTGTAGAGGTTCTGGCTGCAAAGTCAGGTAATCCAAGATGGGCTTATGACTGCTACAGAAGATTTATCCAGATGTTCTCAGACGTAGTTATGGAAGTCGGTAAGAAGTATTTTTGAGGTTCTTATCGACCAGATGAAAGAGAAAAAGGAGTTACACAGGACGTTGACCTTACAGCTGAAGATTTGAGGAACTTGCAAATCAGTTCAAGGCTGAGTATAAGTCAAAGATCGGTTCAGACTTCCCTTCAGATCCTAAGGAACAGCTTATGGCTGCCGTTAAGGCCGTATTCCGTTCATGGGATAACCCACGTGCAAATGTATATCGTCGTGACAATGATATTCCATATTCATGGGGTACAGCAGTTAACGTACAGATGATGGCATTCGGTAACATGGGTGATACATCAGGTACAGGTGTTGCATTTACAAGAGATCCTGCTACAGGTGAGAAGAAGCTCATGGGTGAGTTCCTTATGAACGCTCAGGGGTGAGGGACGTTGTTGCAGGGTGTTCGTACACCACAGCACATCGATCAGTTGAAGGAAGTAATGCCTGACGTTTATAACGAGTTCGTTGAGATCTGCCATAAGCGAGGATCATTACAGAGATATGCAGGATATGGAGTTTACTATCGAGGATAGAAAAGCTTTACATGTTGCAGACAAGAAACGGTAAAGAACAGCATTTGCCGCACTTAAGATTGCATGTGACCTTGTAGATGAGGGTATGATTGACGAGGCTAAGGCTGTATCAATGATCGAGCCTAGAAACCTTGATACACTTCTTCACCCTACATTTGATACAGAGGCTGTTAGAAGGCTACACCTATCGGTAAGGGTCTTGCAGCTTCACCGGGTGCTGCAAGCGGACAGATTGTATTTACAGCTGAGGATGCAAGACATGGGCTGATGCAGGTAAGAAGGTTGTTCTGTAAGACTTGAGACATCACCTGAGGATATCGAGGTGTAAAGAAGGCTTACAGGGTATCCTTACAGTTCGTGGCGGTGTGACATCACACGCAGCCGTTGTTGCTCGTGGTATGGGTACTTGCTGTGTATCAGGTCTTTCAGAGATTATTATGGATGAAGAGAACAAGAAGTTCGAACTCGGCGGAAAGACATTCCACGAGGGAGATGTTATCTCATTCGATGGTACAACAGGAAATGTTTATGACGGTGCTATCCCAACTCAGGAAGCTCAGATCGCAGGTGAGTTCGGAAGAATCATGGGATGGGCTGACAAGTATAGAAGACTTAAAGTTCGTACAAACGCAGATACACCTGAGGATGCAAGAAAAGCAAGAGAGCTTGGTGCAGAGGGTATCGGACTTTGCCATGTACAGAGCATATGTTCTTTGAGGGGCGACAGAATTGACGCATTCGAGAGATGATCTGTTCAGATACAGTAAAGAAGAGAGAAAGCTCTTGAGAAGATTTTACCTGTACAGCAGGGAGATTTCGAGAAGCTTTACGAGGCACTTGAGGGGTAACCTGTTACAATCAGATTCCTTGATCCGCCACTTCATGAGTTCGTTCCTACAGAGGAAGCTGAGATTGAGAAGCTTGCAAAGACTCAGGGCAAGAGCGTAGCACAGATTAAGGCTATCATTGCTTCACTTCACGAGTTCAACCCGATGATGGGACACAGAGGACTTCGTCTTGCAGTAACATATCCTGAGATTGCAGTAATGCAGACAAAGGCTGTTATCAGAGCGGCTATCAATGTAGCTAAGGCTCATCCTGATTGGAACCTTAAGCCGGAGATCATGATTCCGCTTTCATCTGACGCTAAGGAGCTTAAGTACGTTAAGGATATCGTTGTTAAGACAGCAGATGAGGAGATTGCGGCAGCAGGCTCAAACATCAAGTATGAAGTTGGTACAATGATTGAGATTCCAAGAGCATGTCTTACAGCTGATGAGATCGCTAACAGGCTGAATTCTTCTGCTTCGGTACAAACGACCTACACAGATGACATTCGGTTTCTCAAGAGATGATGCAGGTAAGTTCCTCAATGCTTACTATGACAGAAAGATCTTCGAGAACGATCCGTTTTCTAAGCTTGACCAGGTTGGTGTAGGTAAAGCTTATGAAGATGGCTATCGAGCTTGGAAAGCAGACAAGACCTGAGCTTCACGTAGGTATCTGTGGAGAGCACGGTGGAGATCCTTCATCAGTTGAGTTCTGCCACAAGATTGGCCTTGACTATGTGTCATGTTCACCATTCAGAGTGCCGATTGCAAGACTTGCAGCAGCACGGCGCAATTGCTGAGGAAAGTAATATATAGAAATTTCTTTAGATTTGGAGCAGACGCGAGGGCGTCTGCTCTTTTTAGTTCTTTCGTCAAGTTTTGGGTTGGGTTGATTTTTCAGCTCACTTTTTATTTTTACAAAATGTTTTTAATAAATAATATCACCTACAACTCATCTTAAACAAAACAATTCTTAAATGAATCTCAATATTTTTATCGAATAACAATATATTTTTATTGTCAAACATTAAATTATATGTTATCATGTTCCCTAGTATTAATAAATTTTTTACAGCTTTGTAAATATCTATATGTAAAGTAGGAGGTTGTGATGAATTGGACACAGAAATAAAAGTATAGCTTTTATCTAAGGTATGTGTATTTGTTTTTGCCATATTGGGTATACTGCTTAATATTTACATACACCATGATATAAAATTTATTATCCTAAGGCGCATTTATATTCCTCTTTCCAAGGAAGAACTTATCGGAAAGTATATCATTTTCAGTATGATTGCTGTTTACATACTTGATATACTTGCCTATACCGCACTGTTTCTCCTATATAAGCTCTTATGTAATATACATAAGTCTAAAAGTATTTATAGCAGAAAATGTCAAGTATCTTAGACTACTTTCATGGTGCTGTTTTATTGTCTCATTTGTATGCTTTTATTTTTAACATTTTTCTATCTACCTTTTTGTATTACTTGTTACAGGCTCTGCATTTATGGCTCTTATACTGAGAGTAGTTAAGAATGTCTTTACAGAGGCTATAGAAATAAAGCAAGAAAATGAGTATACCATATAAGGAGAAAAGTTATGATTATGGTAAATATAGATGTGGTAATGGCAAAAAGGAAGATGTCTGCGGAGAGCTTGCAGAGCGAATAGGTATCACAGCTGCCAATTTGTCCATTCTTAAAAATAATAAAAGCCAAGGCGGTACGATTCTCCACTTTTGGAGGCTATATGCAGAGAACTTAACTGCCAAGTGGCAGATATACTGGAATACATACCTGACGAAAACTAAAGGAGGTCTTTAACATGAGCGAAAATTTATCAGATAATTATACAGCTATAAATTCAGATAATGATATAACTGCAAATGCAAACAATAATGTATCTGAAAGTTCAAACAATAATGCAGGCAATAATACAATACGGTAAACACAAGTGCAGGCAATAATATAGCTGACAGTTCAAACAACATACTGCAAGTACTCTCACAGTCGGCATTAATATGGAGTCTGAAACTTCAAACAAGACTCCAATAAAAAGAGCCTAAATATAAGTTTGAAACGTTAGATATAATAATGCTGCCCGTTGTATTTATACTCGCATTTTTATGCATAAAATATTATAACTTAAATACAGGTATAGTAACTTTAGGTTTGGGAGCTACCTTATACATAGTACTTTATGTTATCTCAGTGCTTGCGTATGCTAAATTAAAAGGCTGTTAAGTTCAATAGTGAAAGTATTATTTTATCGGTACTTATGATACTTTTAGCCATAAGCTTTTACTGTTTTTATAACTATTCCTTAATATATTTATGCAAATAGCTATGAATTTTTATGCTTATTTACCTTCCTGTAACGGTATTTAACAAGCTTATAAAAAGTGAAACTTCAGCGCTTATATTATATGACTATATCAATGCACTTGTATTTATTCCTATACATAATGCTACTTCTTTTTGGCTTTGCATGTTTTTCAAAAGAGGGAAAAAGCACTTCAAGTACAAAAGACTAAGTACTTTTTGCATATTTTTCTCGGACTTTTTGATTGGTACTCCGTTTATAATGATTGTCATTTTTCCTGCTTTCAAGTGCAGATGCTACTTTTAAAAATATTTTTGACCATTTATTTCAACTTCGATATCAATGTTCCTGAAAAATATAGGAACTCTTATATGGTCACTACCTATGGCAACCTACCTGTACGCACTTATCTACGGAAGTTCCATAGAGGATAATTCAAAGTCCTTTAATATAGATAAGTTTAATAAAACTATGGATAATGCAGCTTTCCATACCAAGACTTAGTTTATATACCGTTAATGCAGTTATTTGCTGCTTTTTATATTCTTTTTATAGGAATACAGGCTATATATTTTATAGATATTTTAGGCGGTTCTTTGCCGACTGATTTTACCTATTCAGACTATGCAAGAAGAGGATTTTTGAACTTCTGACTGTTGCCTTAATCAATATAGTATTTATTGCGGTAGCTAAAATTTTTATCAGTTAAAAATGAAAAATAATAAGTATATGCGTATTCATATACTCCTAAATTCAATATTAACATTGGCACTTATATCTGTTGCCTTTGCCAAGATGTATCTGTATATAAGCACTTATGGACTTACAACACTGCGCATAATTCCAAGTGTATTTATGATTTTCTTATGTTTTTGTATTTGCCTTTATCATAATGGGAGAATTTAAGAAGAGCTTTCCTGTTACCAAATTAAGTTTCTATGCAGGAAATATACTTTTTGTACTTCTTTGTCTTGCCAATATAGACGCAGTGGTTGCCCGGGTATAATCTTAATGCCTATATGAACGGTAATCTGCCACACTATGATATATATGATCTTAGGGAAAGTGATATGGCTGCAATGCCTGTTATTTACAAGGCTTGGAAAAACAGTTCCGATAAAGAGCTTAAAGATAAGCTACACTTCTTCTGCAGAAAGGTATCATGGGGTATTATTCTTTTGATATAGATGAACCTATCAGTTATAATTACTCCAGAAATAAAGGCTTTCGAAAATAAAACATATGAATCTAAATTAAGGTTCTTTGTCAAGTGTTGGGGTGGGTTGATTTTTTTCAGCCTACTTTTTATAATTCCGGGTCTAGCTCCGGGTAATTATATGGCAAGAGATTTCTTTAGCAATACCCGGCGATTCCAAGGGTACGCCGTATCTGTGAAGAAGTGAAGGCAGGAAATTTATCTAAAGTATCATTGATTGGGAGAAAATCATCGGACGGGCTATAAAATAAAATAGGTGCTTTGAAAATAGAAAGAATGCTGACTCAAAAATCAAATATTGGAAGATATTCTTTTGATTTATTTCAAATAGTATGTATTATTGTTGATGTAGTTCCTTTGGCATTAACTCGTTATGGAGAGTAAGGTTTATTTGGGTGGGACTATTAGCAAGAATTTGATTGGATGATGGTTAATGCAAAATTGGGAAATGAATCCGGTAGTGATAAAAATGATCGATATAAAAAGCTGCTGAAATAGCATATGGAAATACAGAAATACTGTAAAGTTAAGGGATATATGTTTTTCCTGATATTACAGAAGAAAGAATTTGTTAATCTTACTAAGATTATGTTTAAAGTGCCGGGATGGTTAGTTCCGTTGGATAGAAAAAGAAGAGTTTATTTTAGATAGTAAACTTGGAAAATATCGTGATAAATGGAAAGATTGTTATTTAATCTTAGGTGTTTTCATGCCTTTGAGGACGATGGGAAATGGTACTTCTCTGTTAATATAGATGGAAAAACATGGGAATGCCGGCATATAAAAAGCTTGAAAATAAGATTTGATGCGTCTTGCTTAGTATTGTTTCGTTAAGTCCGACAGTAGAACTTTTCAGTACAGATTTAAATGTGCGTATATTATCATGCGAATTCCGTCGTTTCTCTCAAAAATCTAGTTTTTAGGTGTACAGAGCGTGCAGCTTTGAAAAGAGAAATGTCGATTTCAGCCTATGTTAAGTAGAGAAATTAAGATTGCTAATGTGAACTCGGCTTTTTGGTTTGTCATCACCAGAGATATCAATTTATGGGACTCTCCTATGAAAGAACATCGTCATATGCCCTTGGTCTTCAGAGATGGTTAAACTGCCATAAAGATGTGAAAATACATGAGAGTTGTCTTTAACTTGATCATGGTGATATAACCCTCGTATAAATAAGCTGTGCAATTAATTCAAATAAAGAGAACTGAAAAACGTATTTGAGAAGCAAGTATATCAATAGTTTCATTAACATAAAGAAAAAATACTTTATAGTTTTTAGTTGAGTAGATTTTTGCTTTTTAGATTATAGTGATATTGCTACATTGACAAGTAACGACAATATAGTTACAATATTGATATAAGAACGGAGGTAGTACATATGGAGAAATCGGCAACATTGAACTTAAGAGTAAATCCGACATTGAAGAAAAGACGTGAGTCTGTACTTGGACGTTTGGGGAGTTCCTATGTCTATAGCTGTAGATATGTTCCTTAACCAAGTTGTGATTGACAGAGCATCCCTTTTGCCATAACTTTACAAGTGCACCTGAGGTATTGATATGACTAAAATGAGCACAGAAGAGATTCATGATAAGATACAAAAGGATATGAGTCCTATAAAGCGGGCAGAACACAGAATGCAGCTGAAGGCTTTTGAAAAATTTAGAGAGAGTCATAATTGATGGTAAAATATAGGGTTGATATTACGGATGAAGCACTAAGATATGGAGATAACTATTTAAGCAGGAGTGGAGATAGTATATGAGTAGAAAATTTGATGATTTCTTAAATGACAACTTAATGATGCTGAAATTAGAAGCGAATATGAAGCGTTGCAACTGGAACATGCCTTGATACAGGATATGATTGATGCAGGAGGCGATATCATCAAAATAGAAAAATTTGAATAGTAAAATTGTAAGTAATGCCTGATTATAAGTCAGGCATTATTTTTGATGCTGATTTAATATTATTGCCTATGGCAAGGTTTTCAGATTATCTGATTTTAATAAACAATATAGAGATTGATGTTATATTTTTGGGAACTTGTATACTGAATCGAGAAACATCAGGCGGGTGCTTATAGTACTCTGTAGTGTAAGTATACTTTTATAAAGAGTTTTGTAAAATAGGTAGGGTGATAAATCAGTAAGCTTAAATCGACTATAAAAATTAACAAATAAATAATAGATTTAGTATAGTGGAACATTTGTACTATCTAAAGAGTTATTGTGACTATTAGTCTAATTGATATACTTTCAATAGGTTAGCTTTTGTTTTTACGCATGAAAGAGCAGCTAAGTGAAATGAAAAACATGTTCATTTAATACAATGGTTATGTAAAATGTTGATTGACAAAGAATACGTATAAAATTGATCTTGCTACTGAATTGACTGTGCGTTCGATTATGATAGACAAATAAGAATTAGATAGTCTATGGGTGCTATACAGGTGAAATGAAGAATAATGTATCGAGTTTTTGAAAAGTGTGAAATACAGATTGAAGGACAGACTATTTCAAAGGAGTTACTGTTAAAGACTTTTGAGGGATTTTGACGCAAACAACGAAGCGAGACCACAATATCAGGCTGGTTATGCATACAGGGTCGCTTTGTTTGATGTTGTATTAATTGCCGCATGACTGTTTTGATCGTGTCAGGCAAGGCCGCGGCAATATCCATTGTGTGTGGTCACTTCGCGCTGGCAATGATACGCTGATGCGGCCTTCGATCTGTTCACGCGCGAAACTCGACCGGTATATCATTCGCCTGTGCGCCCATCGATATCTGGTGTTGTTTGTCTGTCGTCGAACGCGCGATCGGTCGGTAACGAGATCGATTTTGCTGCGTGTTCGTCGATCGGCGTTTATGACCGTTGATGGGCGGACGTTCGTGCGTGGCTGAGCGCCGCTGTTGTCTGATTGAACTGGTCGCAATGGCTGTTTGGATGGTGGAATGCAGTGTTCGCTATGGGTGTGTTTTGTGGTCGTTGGCCATCGTTGTTTTGCTGAGGTAAAGTATGGCACGCTGCGGTACTGGCTGCTGCTGTTCGATTCGGCGCCGCAGTTCAGCTGTCGATCGCTGTTTGTTAGTCGAATCGAGAACGCGGGCAATGATATTGAGCGGCGTAAATGACGCGACTAGTCGGGCGTGCCAGTTTTGCTGTTGAGGCCACTGTTTTGACAATGTCACCATCGTCATGTCGAACTGCACCATGATAGCTTTCTATTCGGCGTCGTTGAAATCAAATTTTCTGGCTCGTGCTGCTCATAACCAACAGTTGTCATCTTGGTGTCGTCATGATCGACTATCATTGCCGTCGAGATATGACTATGGTGCAAGGCAATGGCTGGCATTCTGTCGTTCTGCCGCAGGACTCTCGTGAATGCTCTGGTGCTCGTTGGTCTCAATACTCTCGGTGCGCTGATGAGGATGGCGGGGATATTCTGACGGTGAGGCTATCACGGTATCGTTGCTCGTGCAGACTCCGCATCTTTCAGCTCGATGGGACCCCAGCAACCCAGGTTCGGTGCCGTTCTCCGTATGTACTGCACTCGGACCATCGGCTGTTGATGGTTGCTGATGCTGACGCGGTCTGAAGCGGTGCTCGGCTGGCTGGTATTTTCTTTGTGTTGATGACATTGATCGGCGTTTCGGTCTTTGTTCGGATGATTACGCGGCTTGTTATGGGGATTGCCGATCTGAAGTTAAGACAACCTCGTGTGTTCCCGTATCTTTATCGGCGGTTGGCTCGTCGCAAGACCGGTGTTCGTGGAGGTCCCAGCAAGTGTTAATGGGCTCGCCAGTTCGTGTGTTCCTCTGTAATCGTTCCTGGCTGCACCTTCTGCCAGCTAATTTCGACGACTGTCGGCTATGTTTGCATTCGTCTGTGCAGCCTACTGTCGGTTGTTCGAAGCAATACTAACAGACGCATCAAATATTGACCTCGGCGCATTCTGTGTTTCATCACGGTACCGTTTCGTCAGGTCTCGAAGGCGTGACATGAACAAATGACGATCTTTCGTTAATCGCGATATTCAGTTTGCAATCTGAAAATGAGCTCTTCTTTTTATCGACGGGTCCGTTGCTGGGCGCGATGTGAGCAGATTAACTATTTCTTGATGTCGGGAACGTATCTGCTGTTTTCCGCTGTTTCGGCGCTTCTCGGCGATCGTTTTATCGCTGCCGGATCGTTTGATTTTGCGTTATTCGCCGTCAGTCAGGTGTTAATGATCCGCCTGCGCGGCGGTTAATGTGATTACGTCGGCTGTTTGTACTGTTTGAGTGCGTCAAGGAATGTTCCAGTGATCGTGATGCGTTCGGCGCCGGTACGGCCGCAGTTCTCGATCGTGATGCTGAATAAATTTCTGTCACTCTTCACGGGCCGGTACTAACGGAATCATGAAAATCAACGCTATGTGCCGGGCCGGGCTAAAGGGTGGACGGCCGCGCGGGCAACATGTTGGGTCATGTTTTTGTTCCGGCCTGGTGAATATAACGGTTCATCTATCAAAATAATACCCGTATTGCAACTAACGGCGCTGAAGTCTGACGTCTTCAGTTCTGCGACATATCTTTCTGGATCATGTCATCGGTGGATACCGTTCATGGGTTCTTGACGGATACCAGGGCTGTTCTGCGTAAACGGTGGTGACGAGAGGTGTCATGGGCAGACAGGCGGAAGCGGAAATCATGAATACAGCGAGATTGGCGACAGTCATGATCGACGCCCGTCGGCAAATCGACCGTATGGTGTGGTATGGTGTGTTGATTTTGGGATATATCGAATGCTGATGCCATTGTTGCCTAGATTTTTTGACAGGAAGGAATTTTGGCTGCCGCAATGAGTGCTGTGGTGGACGACGTGAGTTCGGTCATAACAACTGCATGTTCGAGATGGTGGTCGACCGGGCGAGAACCGCTGGCTGTGAATGTGACGTTCTATGAGGAACAGAGCGACGATGTTTCTGACGACAGCAAACTGGAGATCTTCAGTGTGTTATCCGGGACAAACTTATCTGTGGGACTGAATCGCAGTGGGCGGTTGCTGGGTAGTGAGCCATATGGGAGGGTTCTATGAGACGTGTTCGAGGTTGAATAAATGATGGCTCTTTTTTAAAAGTAGCGTCTGCGGCGCAGGGAAAATGATGATAAACAAACAGTGCTCGAGCAGTCTGTGCTTAATTTTCACAACTGAAACATGCAAACGAAAGAAACGTGTGGCAAATGAGGGTGCGTTGATAGAATAAAATATGTGGCGCTGAGGTTCACTTTCACAGGAAGATGAGTAACGTAAGGTTAAGCTGTTGCATGGATATGTTGAGGAACAGTTATAAAAACAGTAGCTGTGTTAAAAATCATGAGCTGGGTGAAATGTTTTTCATGAACGGCGGCCGCTGGCTGGCATGCGCATAGCGCTGAGACGGCGCGGGGAGCTGTGGTGTCCCCAGGCTGGTTACCATACCTGCGTTGAAGTTATATTTGTGCATAAAGGCGATGCTCGGGCGGCGATGTTATCTGGCGTTTCAGGCGGTTTTCGAACTCCAATGCCGACGTGAGCGCGACTGTCTTCGTGACCGCTGCGACGTTGAACGGGCGGCCTGTGTGCCTGCGCGCAGTGAGCCCGAACTGTCGAATACGTGTGTTGCGGTGATTAGTATCTGGGCCCATAACGTAGTGTCGATGATTACTCGCTCCGACTGAACCTCGCACAATTTTCGTCGGTAATATGTTCAGCTGTCTGCTCGCCAGTTAAAGGCTCTCTTGCATATAACCTCAAAGTGGAAAATCTACCGCAACTATTATTTAAGAATGGACAAATTGACGGCTGTTCACCATCAACAGCTCCATGGGCCATCTTCGCTGCCGTGCCGTCTGTACCGTAATCTGGCACTCATGTATTTTCTTTATTTCATTTTATGGCCTCTGCGTGTGGGCAATGGGGCCTGGCTCGATGAGGTGATGAAGAATGGGCGGCAGGTGGTTGGGCGCGCCATGTTCTGTGACGTTTTCTGTATGCACAGACTTGTGTTATGTTACGGGTATGTGGGAGAAACGGTGCCGGTATGAATGGTGTATCGAGCAATGGCAACAGTCATGCCAGCTGTTCTGCTGAAAATGGCAGCAAACTCGGATTTATGATCGTGATGAAACGTGTGCAATGGCGAGGCAAATGCACATGCAGCAAATAAAACAACTGTTTGTGTCGGTCGTCACAGCTCTGCTACGTATGGTTTTGAGCTGTGAAAAATTCATGCGAGACGTAACATGTAATTTATTTGGCAATATGTTGACCATTCGGGCAAAAAATGACCGGATGTTCAAGTGTTTTCAAGACGGGATTAACAGGTGTTGAAACATTTACCGTAAACAAAAGTGAGCTGAGCAACAATTTCAAAAGAGCAGACGCCACTCGCATCTGCTCAAATCTAAAATTCTGCTCGGCAATGCTACCAATAACACTACAATCGTGAATGACCGCATGGTCAGGCCAATCGGTAATCGGCAGAAGGATATCACAGACCACTGCGATGACTCGGTCAATCTGCTGGCTCGACAGCCATCTTCATGAAACCTGTCAGCGGATGGTTCTCGGATCTTTGCTGTCGTAATGGCGTTGGGGAACACGCCGTCGTGCGGGGGAGCCGAGATGTCGTGGTCGTTTGTGAAGTCGGCGCCAGCGATGTCGGCTGGACGTCGCGGATCGTCGTGCCAGCTCGTGTGACGTTTGACCTGCTGCCGTCTCCTGGCACGGCGGCATGCTGGCTGGCGTCAGATGGCGGATCGCGGTCGAACGGGATGATGGCTGGCCGATGATAGCCGCGCGACGCTGACGCTGATGCCGTGCTGATCGGGATATCGTTGGCTCGTGATTGACGTAACGCTGATGTTTAGCCTGGTCTTTGCGGGCTGCTCGATCTCGGCTCTGGGAACGGGCGGATGACGGTTGAGATGGGTGTGGCTGAGTTGCCCTCAAGTGCCTCGTCGCTTTCTCAGGCGGGCGCGTCTTCTCAGGCTTTCTCTCTCTCTTTCTGCTGTGTCTGAACAGTCGCCCTGGTTGCTGTGGTCCGGCCTGCATCTCTGCTTTCTTCCGTCTCAGTGTCTTGAACTGTGACAAATGTGACCCGTCGTTCTTCGAACGATGACTTCTGACGGGGATAACACAAATCATCATTGTTCGACAGCCTCGATGGTAACGTCTCCTCGTCGGAACTCTTCCGCCAGTCAGGCTGTGTTCTCGTCGCCAATAATCACGAACCTGATGCGGCGGTGCCCTGCCGCGAGGCGCTGGCTGCGTGTGCGCCGCAGGCTGTGAGCCTGTTGCTCATGCCTCGATCGGGTGATCTTGAAACGGCACCGTCGGCAATGTGGCGTCTCGGCTGCAGGCTGATGTCGCTGCGGCGCCGGTGGCTTGAACACCGCCGACAGGTGTGACGCTGGCGTGCTGTCAAGCGAATTGAAGTGCTGTCGGGAACTCAGGCTCGATAAATTGTGCGGCAACCTCGTCAATCGCCTCGCCTACAGATGCATGCAATCTTGAGTGCTCTTGTTCTCTTCGTTTCTTGTCTGCAGCTATCCTCGATAAACCTCTGTGATCTCAGCTGTGGTCATCGGCGGTCGATGTGCTGTGCACAGGCTGCTGCAGCAACGTCACCTGTTTGAACTCGCCAACTTCTTCTCACCTGCAACGTCGCCAGCCACCCGTATTACCAGGCTCGCCATCAGCCTGCCTGTAACAATACATCGGC
>BNJV01002189.1_pt1 | contig 21163 bp, 26 predicted proteins | sample 8540591 | NCBI WGS metagenome assembly BNJV01 (sample SAMD00202457, study PRJDB9452) | human saliva metagenome | host: Homo sapiens | reverse complement strand
AGGACCAGCACGTAATTGTCATTGCTGTTTGATTCCATAAATCCTTGTTTTGAAGTTGATTAAGTTGTTATCTGACAAACAAAATTATAGCTATATAACTTATATTCTTTATAAGGAGGTGATACAAGGAGATTAAAGAAATATAAAAAGAAACTTGTGTCGTTTTTACATCTTTTGCAATATTATGTATATTTGTAGCTGTTTGAGCACATACCAATCTCTTTTTGTTTATGGACAAATTAGTCTTGGGGTGAGCTAAACACGACGTTAAAAAGGCGTTTAATAACGTTTTGTCTTTGACTGCTTAGAATCTCGCAAATCCTAGATATGTTCAAAAGAACAAGGCAACGTAGATGTCCGGGGGTGTGAACTGTATCCACACCTTTAATACGTTAATACTATCCTTGAGTAACTCAAAGGGTACATTTTAATGTAGAGGAGGTTCAGTATATTCATATCGGCGTGGACTCGTTGCGTTCTAACTATATCGGGCAATGCGAGAGCCTAAACAGTGGGACGGACAACAGCCCACGCTTTTGTTTTGTCGCATAACCGTGATAGAAATAATTACAGTATGGGTGCTGAACTGTATGTATGCGTATGAAAAGAGATGGAACAGGGCTCAGCCTCATGCGTATAGCATCGAGATATCATCCATGTTGATGCAATTATTGATTTAAGAGAACTCTCATTCTTAGAGAATATACGCCAGAAATATCATATCACTCAAGAAGATGAGAGAAAGTCTTTTATGCTTACATTACAAGAGGCTGTATCTTTGTTTTACAGGAAAGTCAAGAAAAGCCTGCAACAAGATCTTGTTGGTGATATGAGAAAAATGATAGTGAGTGACCACTTGTTTTCTCGCCAAGAGAATGTTTTCTTGTTAATGCTACTGGCATGTTTTACGGAAAAAGTAACTGGTATATGCTACAGTATATTCCATAAAAACTCCTGACGATATAATTATTGACGACTCTCAAATACTATATATTGAAGGAGAGTTCTATGGTAACTATAATAAAGATATTATAGAGCATTATCGGGAAATAGTTAATGAATTACGACTCATAGGGTTTAATTTTGTTTATCTCCCTAAAGTTGGTGAGCACTATAGTTTATTAAAAAGATGATGAACTTTTCAATTTCATTCATTTTTATATCCAGACATTAACAATCTGTTGATTAATTCTATTTCTCAACAGATTAGAACCCTTACTACTTCTGATTTCTGTAAAGAACAGATTGCAAAGCGATTTTCAATACCGGAGTTATCAGAATCAGTTCCTTCTTTGATGCTAAAAATTGGAAATTCTGTCGTTAAGAATCAGATTTACACAAATTTTTCTGTTATCGAAATGGAAGATGAACCTCTATTTATGATACAAGAACTGTGTGTGCCCTGTTCATGGATTCGTTTCAACCACGATTGCTTAATCCTATATGTGAAAAGCAGACAACGATTTGCATATCAAGGATATTATAAACAAATATTTGACGCTTTTATAACTCGGAAAGGTGTTCGAAGTAGTGTTGTCGTAGATATTTGTAGAGGTCATATACTCTTGCCAGAAGCGGGTGTCAAGTTGGAAGGATTGCATAGAAGAGAAAAGGCTTTATACGCACTGTTTCTACTGGAAAGCAAGAGCGGGGGTATTAACTTTTAATAAACCGACAACAGGCGAAAATCATTAGAAAGATATAATAGGAGAATGGAGATTATTCAACAGAAATACTCCATTATTTATGAAAATTTTGGAGGGATCGCGCAAAGGCACCCATTCTAGAATTGTTCCAACAGATTACCTATGATAGCCTCATACAGATACGTGCTCTTGATAATGTATTTGAATCAAGGGGACGATTATTTTAGTACAGCGCAACCTATATGGTAACTAGTGTGTAAAAATTGCCACCAGAGTTGTGCAGATGTATAGAAACTTCTACACGTAAAATTGTGCATTCTCTGAGTCTGAATTTTTGGATAAAACTTCTAGCAATGTAAACACCTTTTAATATTAAGTCAGGTTTGCAAAAACATTCTATCTTTTATTTTTGCTAACCTTGCAATTCTTTCTGATTGTCTCTACTCTTTTAATTGCAAGGTTGCAACTTTCCATTTTGGTATGAGAATAATATGTAGCTTTGCACTATATAATCTTTTTAAACAAAAATATTTACGTCTATGGCAATTTCTTTGGAAAAAGGACAGCGAATCTAAATTGGTCTGTCAAAAGTAAGTGTAGGACTTGGTTGGGATCCAAATGATGGTACTGGCTTCGATTTTGATTTGGATGCTTCAGCGTTTATGCTTGGGTCTAACCACAAAATACCTAGTGATGACTTTTTATTTTCTACAACAATCAAAAATCACTCTGATGGTTCCGTCGAATCAACTGGTGATGATTTGATCGGAGAAATAGTGATGGTGGAAATGATGAGACTAATGTTGATTTATCCAAACTTGATTCTCGTATAGAAGAAATTCTATTTACAGCAACAATATATAAGGCGGAAGAACGCAGACAAAACTTTTGGACAAGTACGGAATTCATATATCCGTATTTATAATCAACTTACTAATGAAGAGATTGCCCGTTATGATCTTGACGAAGATTTCTCCATAGAGACTGCTGTTGAATTTGGTCGTCTTTATCGTCGTGGAGATGAATGGAAATTCTGAAGCGATGGTAATGGCAACAAAGGAGGCTTGCAAGCTACTGGTAAATAAATATCAATAATCGACATGGCATATAAGACTAGAAAAAGGACAAAACTCTCGCCTCGATATGAATATATCTCATGTCACTTGGTTGGGATGTAAACGATGATAATTCTGGTCATGACTTTGACCTCCGATGTATCTGCATTTCTTGTTGGTACAAATGGCAAAATTCTCTCCGATGACTATCTTGTTTTCTATAATTCGGAAAAAGCGATTAAAGGTTCATATTTCTGGGACAAGCAGGAGAATTAATAAAGCCACTAACAATCGTTCCAAGTACTGAATGGAGTGACAATGACGATATGCGCCAACAATCGAGACCTGTTGATCCAGATATTTCCGTTATAGGCTCAATTGATGATGAAGATGGTAAAACCTCAAAAGATGGCGATGATGAAACAATGGATATTGATTTGTCGCGTGTGAGGTCTGAAATTAACGAAATTGTAATCTGTGTGAGTACACATAAATATGCTGAGCGTAGACAGAACTTCGGTCAGGTTGGTCGAGCTGATGTCGCCTATACAAAGACCTGGACAGGCTGAGGGTGAAGGAGATTATATATATGAACTAAATGAGGATTTCTCAACATCAACCTCAGTTGAGTTCTGTGAGTTCTATCGTCGCAACGGTGAATGGAACCAAGCCTTAGGAATTGGACACAAGGGTGGACTTCAAGAATTGTTAGACAAATATTACAATTAAAACTTACTGCTATGGCTATAAGACTTGAAAAAGCGGAGATCAGCATCGCATCCAATTTAGAAAAAGATAGCTCTGCTTTTTCAGAGAAATTAAGATTAACCTCGACTGGAGCAAGGAGGATTCTAAAAGAGTCTTTTCGGCGGAGCAATTGACCTTGACCTTGGTTGCTTTTTACGAGATGACAGATGGAACCAAGCAACTTATAGATGGTTTACAATTCTCTCGCTGGACGTGGTGGCGATCGTCATAAACAAACGAGACAAAGGATGCTATGACAGCAAACCTTTCATCTGGCATAAAGGTGATGATAGAGGTGGCAGTTCTGGATCAGGAGAAACAATATTAGTCAATCCACAAGGTGTAAAACCAGATAAAGAGGAATGATTATCTATACTTTTATTTATGAAGGTGTGGCAAAATGGTCGAAACTAACGCAGTTGTAAAAAGTCTCGGTACCAGGAAACGAAGATGTTGTGGTGAAATGGGTCAGCAAACTTCTAATAAAAAGTTTTGTGCTATAGCCCAATTAGATTTTGAGGCGACAATTCTATAACTGTTAAGAAACTTGTTACTTCCATGATGGACATTCAGACTGCGATCCGGAGATATGGTTGGGGTTTAAATAGTCTGCAGGTAATGGTGGCAGTAGCAAACGTAAGATGGCACAAGGGCTGAAAAGGTCAGCGCATCAACCCTAGAAAAGGAAACTGCGTGCTAAAACTCACCAATTTTGTGTGGGCTGCAGCTAAGCTATAAATCGTTTAGAGTCTGGCTCTCACCTGGGATCAGGACAAGAAGAGAACTTGACGTGAGATGTTGATTTAAGTTGTGAATGCTTTGACGCCACTGGGCCAGCTTATAGATGGCACTTTTATTCTCCGCTTTACAAAAGGATCAACGCAGACTCTCCCATGGCAGAACTGGTCGGCAGATGGTTCTATGTATCACACACCCGATGATACGGAGGGAGATAAGGGTAGGACGATGGATTACAAGAACGAAATTATTACTGTAGATTTGAATAAGGTTAATCCGCGGATTGATCAAATATTTTTCTTTTCCTGAACATTACAGCCCCGTGATATAGATTTTCTTAAAATCAGTGCAGCAATTAGAATGTTTGAAGGAACCCGAACGTGTTAATTCTGTATTTGTAATAACTACGATGTTGCAGACCCATTGTTCGCTGGTAAAAATGCATTGTTATGGGTAATCTAGAATCGTCGTCGCAGTGGCGAATGGAAATTCAATGCAATCGGAGATGCTTTCGATGATAATTATGACCTTCGTCAAACATAAAGAGAATATTAACTTTACACATAAATAAAAATGAGAAGACTTCCCGTTTATTTAGTCCTCGACACATCTGGCTCTAGTGTATGGTGAGCCAAATCGAGGGCTGTTAAGAATGGTGCACAAACACTTATCTCTACTTTGCGTGGTGATCCTATGCTTTAGAAAACTGCATTTATTAGTATACACATCTCAATACCAACGCTCAACAAGTAACGTCTTCTCACAGAGTTGGCTTCATTCCAACAGCCAACTATTGATGCGAGGAGGATGCACTGCGCTTGGTGGCGCTTTTGGAATTGTTGGCACAGAAGATAGACGCTGAGGTCAAAGACTACGGCAGAACAAAAAGGCGATTGGGAAAACCTTTAGTTTTCCTTATGACAGATGGTGAGCCGACCGACGATATCACTCATGGGGCCTCGCTGAATTCAGAAAACGTAAAAACAGGAATGGTTGTGGCTTGTGCTGCAGGCACAGGGAGCTCACCCATACGATAAAACAAATAACGGAAAATGTAGTATCTTCTTGACACTGCTGATAGTGCACCATCAAAGCCTTTTTAAATGGGCAGTGCAAGTATTAGCACTAGTAGTATAAATCTTGAAAAAGGTGAGGGCGAAACTTCTGACATGAGTGAGTTACCTCCTCCCACCTCCGAAGTGAACATTGTAGTATAGTGAAAAAGCGTTCTTATTACCTTGTAAAAGAACTGAACTTAAAGTTCCTTGCAGGTAATACTTTTCACGATGACACTTAAACAAGCCAAGTGTCATTGCTTAACTGGCGATTATGAGACATTTGCCCGTATATATATTGATTGATACTAGTGGCTCCATGAAGGGCGAGCCAAATAGAAAGCGTAAAAAGTAGGATTGAGTGACATGATTGCAACATTTGACGCCAAGACCCTTATGCTCTAGAAACGGTTGCTATTAGTGTCATAACATATGATAGCGAGGTTAAGCAAGTTCTTCCTCTTGCAGAATTAGAAAGTCTCGCAGATACCCAATATTACAACACCTGACTCTGGACCAACCCACATGGGCATGGCACTGGAAGAGTTGTGTAGGAATATTGACAGAGAAAGTAACAAGGCTCCGATGAACAAAAAGGGATTGAGACCACTCACTCTTTATTCTGACGGATGGAAAACCATCGGATGTTATGGTTTACAATCAAATTATTCCAACAGTTAAAAGCAAGAATTTTGATAGTATCGTTGCTTGTGCAGCAGGTCCAAAAGCCAAAACAGAACCATTGAAATTGCTGACGGATAATGTATTTACCCTTGACACTATGGATTCTGCAACTTTTCAAGAAATTCTTTTTCAGTGGATTAGTGTAAATATTGCACAAGGAGGTAAGAGTGTTGGCACAACGGAAACATTAGAACCGCCACCGCACCCGCAGAAGTGAATATTGTTATTTAGAAATTTATGAACTGCAAGATTGTTGGATATGAATTTAAGCACTTGGAGATAGAATTATCTCCTGGTGAAGATTTTTATGGGGAACGAGGTGCATTTGTCATGTGCGATGAAGGTATTGATAAGCAGACTGAAATAATTGGCACCTCAATTAGCGGAGTATTGCTCAGTAAACTATCAGGCGAAAGTCTGTTGCTTGATTCATTACCGTAACGTAAAGTAGTAGTAACAGAATTTTTAGTTGTTGCAGGTTCTCGTGCCAATCTCTTACCACTCAAACTTAGCGGTTCTGAGCACCCTACTGATAAGACGTGGTGCGTATGTGGCTTCATCATCTAGAATGAAAAATTGATGTAAATTTAAGTCTGAAACGCATCATTGCTGGGATGTCACTTATGATGCAGCGAATAACAGGTGATGGAACTGTAGTTTATTGATGGTATAGGAATACCAATAATTAAAAGAACTCCAATCATTTAAGTGTATAGAAGTAGATGAGAATCATGTTATTGCTTTGGAAAAATATCCATGAAAAATCAAATCAGTGCGGGGTGGAATCTTTCTAATATATTCCGCGGTGAAGGACTTTCAACAATAAAGATAACTGGACCTGGGAAAGTGTACCTCTCCCACTTTCTATTGTAAATTCTCCTAACACACGATAAATATAATTTATTATCTACATAAAACCCATTTATAATGAGAAGATTACCCTATATTTTCTAGTCGACGTATCCGAGTCTATGGTAGGAGAGCCTATTCAGCAAGTTGAAGATGGCATGAGAACCATCATTCAAGGTTGCGACAGATCCATATAGCTTTAGAAACAGCCCTATGTGTCAGTAATTGCATTTGCAGGCAAGGCAAAAACTTTGTCGGCACTAACAGAACTTTATAAGTTTTACCCTCCTCGTTTTCCTATGGGTGGTGGCACGTCTCTTGGAGTAGCTATGAATCACCTAATGGACCATATCAATATGGATGTCGTTAAGACAACAGCGGAGACAAAAGGTGACTGGAAGCCAATTGTATTTCTCTTTACAGATGGCACACCTACGGATAATCCTCAATCTGCTTTTGAACGTTGGAATAACAAGTTTCGTGGGCATGCTAGCATCGTATGTATATCTATAGGTGACAATGCTGACACAGAGCTTTTAAGCCAGATTTCCGATAACGTTTTTCCGCCTTAAAGATGCAAAAACAAAGAGGCTTTCAACGCTTTTTTCAAGTGGGTCACTGCTAGTATTAAGACCACTAGCCAATCTGTGGCAGAATTTAATGAAGACGAGGTACAACTTGCTCCTGCTGATGGTATCAATCTTGAGAAGATAGACAACACGCTTTTCACAAAGTTGGACGAGAACTTTGCTGTGCTTCCAGCTAAGTGCCAGACAACAAAAAGTCTTATTTGATTAAGTTTTGCAAAACGTGGTATTATTGCTCAGCAAATTGAAGAAATACGGCACTTACCAGACGTTGAGCGCCGTTTCAAACTTGTAGGTGCCTACTCCATAGATGAAGAAACAATACTTTAGCTTTGGTGATGGTCACCCAACCCATCGTAATATCAATACTCAATGACCTTATTGGACAACCAGCTGCCCTTGTTGTGGAAATCAACTAGGCATGGTGGTGTGTGAGTGTGGCAACGTTTTCTGTGTCGGTGAAGATGGGCATAGCAAGTGTCCTTGGTGCGGTATGGAAGGAGAACTAGGCACACTAGATAGTGGTGGAATTGATGTAACACGTGGGGAGGGGTTAATATCTATGAGTATAATTTCTAATATGCTTGATGACAATAACATCAAGGCTTCACTTGCACAAGCAGATGACTTTGAGAAATGGGTTGTAAAAGATTTATGGGAGAAAATATTGTGAAAGTAAGATGAACAATAGAATAATAATTGAAAACAAAATAAAGGAACTTGGTATTAGACTTCCTAACGGAACTGTCAATAAAGAGTACAAGCAACAAATTACACTTCCGACTTCGCTTGCACAGAGTGCAAGTTTGAAGGAACAGAAGATCTTGGACTTACCGCAGAAGTGATGCAAGATGAAGAGAATATTGTTGTTACCATAAAGGTAAACCCTAAACAAGCAGGCGACTTCAATCTCACCTTTATCATATAAATATAAGGGAATGGATTGATGGCGATGAACCATTAACCCTCACAATTCCTGTGGCATTTAATGCCGACCCTCGTACTTTGTGGAAGAATATTCCACATCTAAGGATATTCCTTTCTACAAAAAGACTTCACCTGTGAGTATGTGAAAGTTGAAGATGATGGAGAGTGGACCATGCAAAGACATAGTGGCAGCCAGTCAACGTGGTCGCTCGCATGCTCAAGAGGGAAAGGCTCGAGATGATCATTTCAATCTTTACCATTGTGACAAGTCAGATTGGTATATTATAGTTGTTGCAGATGGTGCGGGATCTGCAAAATTTTCACGTAAAGGTTCAGAAATTGCATGCAGAAACAGTCATTGAGCAGTGCAAGAACAAACTCATTGACAGTGCAAAAGTTTGAAGAAAAGATACGTGCCTACCATAATGCTGATAATGAAGAAGTGGCTAGAAAAAGTAGTACAATGTTATATATGATATTGTAGGAGGTGCTGCCTTCAAGGCATATCAAGCCATTAATGAAGCTGCAAAAGAAGCAAAGGATCAGGGGCTGGATGCCGTGCCAAAAGATTTTGCAACAACATTGATGTTCTCTATCTGCAAGAAATTTGATTTTGCTGGTTCGTTGCCCTCATATTGGGTTGGCGATGGAGCGATGTGCATATATAATAAAGAAAAGCATACACACAAATTGCTTGGCATACCTGATGAAGGAGAATTCGCGGGACAGACTCGCTTCTTGACTATGTCAGACATTTTTAAAGATGCTCAGTCTGTAATGTCTCGTTTACGTTTCTCTATTGAGGAAGACTTTACTGCACTTCTCTTGATGACCGATGGCGTCTCCGACCCAATGTTTGAAACAGATAACAATCTTAACAACACTGATAAATGGGATGAGTTATGGGACAAACTTCATAATGGTTTCCTGAAGATGAGATTAAGGGTGTAGTCCTTTCTGATGACAATGAGGAATCGTAATACCAACTATTGAAATGGTTAGAATTTTTGGTCACCAGGAAACCACGATGATCGTACAATCGCAATTTTTATACTAATAGAAGATTGTTCTATATATGGCAAATATTGTTAAAGTAACAGCTAAGGATGGAAGCATCGTTGAGTTCTATGATGAAATCAAAGCAAGGTGGTGTAAAAGATGTATATTTCTCTACAGATAAAACATATGTTGTAGCTTTTTACAGAAAAAGTCCAATATCAGGTAATGACAGCGCACGTTTAGAAAATATTGTTGGTGTTTACCGTGAAAGGATATTTCCTCAAAAATGGTGACGGAGACTATTGGAAAGAACTCTTCCCTTTACCAACAAAAATAGTGGAATGGCAAGGTATGACAGGAATTGTTATTCCTTCTATGATAAGCGTTTCTTTTTAACAACGTAGATCCCAGTTGGTCATTCATTAAGGATGGACAGGAAAACAGCAAGTGGTTCTCTTCTGCAGAAGCTGCTAAATAAGTTTGTTCCTACAAATCAGAAAGGAACATTTTTGAGTCGCCTTCACATGTGTAAAGATTGCTCGTGGCATCCGTCGAGTACACGCAGCGGGTCTAGCACACTCTGATTTGTCATATAATAATGTTTTGGTGGATCCTATGACTGGAAGTGCCTGTATCATTGATGATGATAGTCTTGTCGTACCAGGGAAATTCCCACCTGAGGTCGTTGGTACACCAGGTTTTATAGCACCAGAAGTACTTGCCACAAAAGATCTGAAAATAGGCGACCCAAACAAATGTTTGCCCAAAAATCACTACAGACCGTCATGCCTTGGCTGTACTCATTTATACATTTCTACTTAACCGGCATCCATTAGATGGAGGGAAAAGTATGGAATACAGATCCAGCCATAGATGATGATATGCGGTATGGAGAGAAAGCACTGTTCATTGAACATCCGACAGATGCAACAAACCGGGTAAAGGTCGGTGACTTAATGGCGTCTCAACTACCTCAGGGAGATCCTAATAGGTTGCCTTACACTGTATGTGGACCATATTTAAAGTTGCTTTTTGATCGCGCCTTTATGGACGGACTTCATAATCCTACTGCTCGTCCAAGTGCTGCAGAATGGGAAGAGGCTATCCTAAAGACATGTGATTTGATACAGCCTTGTCAAAAATTCTAATTGCGAACATAAGTGGTTCTGTTTTTGACAATACTCTTAAACCAAAGTGTCCATTTTGTGGCAAAGAATATCATGGACAACTGCCTATTCTTAATATTTACTATTCGCCTGCAAAGGAAGGTTTGTTCCAGAAAAACCATCGCCTTATGGTTTTTATGACAAACAAACTTTATATGCATGGCACGCTAATCGTCTTATACCCGCTAATGAAAAGAACCAGGGTTGAGGACAAAAGCCTGTCGGAGATTTCCACTTTTTCAATGGTGAGTGGATTCTTATAAATCGCTGTCTCACTTCAATGAAGGACATTACAGGAAAGAAAAGAAATTAAGATTGGTGACTATGTTTCACTAACCGATGGAAGGCAAATCTTATTGTCCGGAGAAGATGGAGGTAGGTTGGTTTGTGGTGCAACTTGTAAATAATTAATAATAAAGAAAAATTGGTATGACTGTAATTGGTAATCGAGAACTTTATCAAAAAGTGCCTTAGTTAGTAAGTCGAATCCATGGGTATGCGACTGATTTGTTGTACAGCAATAATAAAGGTAATACAGATGTAGAGCAGATCCTTGTTTAGGAATACGAACTATATAAGAATCATTGATGACATATCTAAGGCAAAAGGATAATAATCTGTCAATACTTAGAATTTAAAATTATGGCAAGACGTAAAACAAACATAGGTATTCCGGGGTTGAGTTTCTCAAGGAAACGAGCACTAGGTGTGCCGCAAGCAAAACAAAAGTTTGCCCGTCAAACTGGCATTCCTACAAGTAAGGCAGGATTAGAACGCAAGATAGGGAGTTTTCTTCTAAAAATGCTATTTGGTAAATAGAATTTGCGGGCATTGCAACATTGCAGCAGAGAATTGTGCCTTTTTCCTATCAGGGAGTGCAACGTTTCATAATTCTTAGTATCAGACCAAAAAGTTCTACATTTGCATTGTAAATCAATAATAATAAAAAGCAATTACAAATGAAACAGATTACACTATGCCTAGTTTGTGGTATTTTTTTGTCGCTAGTTTGACAAGCTGCGATAATGGTTCTCGCAATAGTACCAATTCTTCTAATACTTATACGCAGTCACAGGATTTCGCCTCCGGTGATGATAAAAATGTCGTCAGTGAAGTAGCCGATGTTGTAGACCAAGTGGTAGAAAGTTCTCCATACATGAGACAACTATTTGCAAACGGGCAGTGCGCCCTATTCCTAGCAATTCTGCACATGGCGATAACTCCACTATTGCAGTACGAACTTCTTCTTCTGATAATGATGTCGTGGTGATTGTGAAAAAGCTATGGTGAGATGGTTCGAAATGCTTATATACAAGGCGGAGACTCATATACTTTTAATTTGCCTAGTGGTAATTATCAAGTATTCTTTTATGGAGGAAAGGGATGGGATCCGACCAAAGATATGAATGGATATCAAGGAGGTTTCGTTTATCGAGAAACTTTCTCAAAAAGACGACCCTATTGATTTGGATGGTCAAAGACTTGAATACGAGCTAATCCTTCAGCAAAATGGTAATTTCCAGACAAAAAGGCAGCAGTGAAAAATGAGGTTTTCTAAGTAACTATTCAGTGATAAGGCGTATGAGCTATTGTTGATTATCAATAAGTTACATAAACAGATATATACAAATTCTGGTAAAGAATGTCATTTCGAGCCTTTTTGTCACAATATTACATTTATAAGTTCTTGATATTCAATGTTCATTATCGCTGAATAGTTACTCTTCTAATATAGAATTATAAATAATATTAAATATCATCTATTATGACACAACAGAAAAATTATGTTGGCTTGACAGAGAGCTCAGTAGTAGAGGAGAGTCGAGCGCAAAATGGTGCTAACGTGCTCACACCACCCGAAAAAGGAGTCGCTTTGGAAACAGTACTTTGAGAAATTCGGAGACCCGATAATAAAAGATACTCCTCCTTGCAAGTATATTTTTCCGTAGGAATATCATGCTATGAGTTTTTGGGGCAGGGTGAATCTGCAACTGTCTTTTTCGAGCCAGTGGGTATTATGTTGGCAGTAATGCTATCAACCGGTCTTGCGTTCTATTTTTGAATTAAAAGCAGACAAGGAATTTTCGGTCCTTAACCAGGTAAATGATGACGAACTTGTAGAGGTTATTCGTAATGGAAATACAACACAGGTTGCCAAGCGTGACATAGTTGTAGGTGACATAGTTGTCCTTAGCACTGGTGACGAAGTTCCAGCAGACGGAGAACTCTTAGAGGCTACGGCATTACACTTGGATGAGAGTACGCTTACAGGTGAGCCTGTATGCGCTAAAACTGTCAATGAAAAGGATTTTGACAGGGAGCAACCTTCCCATCTAATCACGTAATGCGTGGCATCAAAGGTTATGGAGGGACATGGTGTCTTTAAGGTGTTTGCAGTGGGTGATAGAGACAGAATGGAAAGGTGTTTGAGGCTGCACAGATTGATGATAGTATCAAGACACCACTCAACGAACAATTAGACGGACTTTCTGACCTGATTACCAATCTTAGTTATGGTTTTGCAGCTTTTATCATTGTGGGTAAACTTTTCGTGTTCTTCAATTTTACCTGGATATCATGGTTGTTGCTTATTCCTACTGCGTTGTTTTTCTGGCTTGTCATTAAAAAGTTTGAATACTGGTCAAACAGCTCGCATAGCTACTATCGTAGCGTTTTTTGCATCCCTTATAGGAGGTGTGCTATGGCTACATAATCTTGTTATGCCAGGTCAGGAGTTGTCACACCTTTTCTCTTACACATTGGAAACCTTGATGGTTGCTGTAACAGTGATAGTTGTTGCCGTGCCAGAGGGTTTACCCATGGCTGTTACTTTGAGTCTTGCTTACAGTATGCGTCGTATGCTTAAAACGAATAATTTGGTAAGAAAGATGCATGCATGCGAAACAATGGGAGCCACAACAGTCATTTGTACAGATAAGACAGGAACGCTGACTCAAAACCAGATGAGTGTGTACGAAACCAAATTCTATGATGAGGCTATGATGGCTTCTATTGAAGAAGGGATGGCTGTGAATTCAACAGCCTCAATTGATTTTTCTGATAATAGGCCAAAAGTACTGGGCAATCCTACGGAAGGAGCATTGCTCTTATGGTTGACAAGGAAAGATTACAAGACAATGAAAGCGTCTGCTCCTGTTCTTGAAGAACTACCTTTTTCAACGGAGCGTAGTATATGGCAACAATTGTATCATCTGCGGTGAGCGAAAACGGATGCTTTATGTGAAAGGAGCCCCGAGATTGTTCATTCACTATGTAAGCAAACGGCAGGTAATGTGTCTAAATCTGAAATTGAAAAACAACTGCTGACCTATCAAAAATCAGGCTATGCGCACATTAGGCTTTGCATATCAGGAGGTGGATGATAATGAGGTTGTAATAAAGGATAACCGTATTGTTGCAGAAAATCTCACATTCCTTGGTGTTGTAGCTATTTCAGATCCTGTGAGAGAAGATGTCTGCTGCCGTGGAAAGAATGCATTAATGCTGGTATTGATGTAAAAGATTGTAACAGGAGACACACCAGGAACTGCAAAGAAATAGCCCGACAGATTGGCTTACTTAAGGATTCGATTCTGAGGAAAGTATCATTACAGGACCAGAGTTTTTCTACCCTAAGTGATGAAGAACTCCAGAAACGTGTACAAACATTGAAAGTTATAGCCCGTGCTCGTCCTATGGACAAAAAGCGTCTTGTGGAAGCTTTGCAAGCCAACAACGAGATTGTGGCTGTAACTGGTGACGGGCACAAATGATGCACCCGCACTTAATGCAGCTCATGTGGGATTGTCAATGGGAGATGGTACTGCTGTTGCCAAAAGAAGCTTCAGATATTACCATTATTGACAAATTCTTTCTCTTCCATCGAGTCGTGCAGTAATGTGGGGACGCTCTCTCTATCAGAATATCCAACGCTTCCTTCTTTTCCAACTTACAGTAAATGTTTCGGCATGCTTTTATTGTTCTCGCTGGTGCTTTTATGGGTACGGAGTCGCCACTGACAGTAACACAGATGCTAGTGGGTAAATCTTATCATGGACACCTTTGGTGCTATGGCTTTGGCTTCGTTACCGCCTTCTGAGCGTGTCATGAATGAGAAGCCTCGCAATCGCAAAAGCGTTTATATTAGTAGGTGATATGTTGCACAATATTCTTGGTGTTGGCATAACATTCTTCCTTATGTTACTTGCATTGTCTCTGCATATTCCAACATGCAGAAATCGTGCAATGAGCGATTTCTTACATTTGCAAATAGGAGTATCTAATAAGGTTACTCCCATACGAACAGACATTATTGTTCTCTATATTTGTCTGGACTCATTTCTGGTACATGTTTAATGCACGTGCATTCTATACAGGAAAAGAGTATTTTTCTTCAAGCATGAGTGGAGGCTTTTTGGACAATTGTTCTGTTATTATTTTTGGACAACTAATAATAAGAGGTTGGCTATAGATTTCTTCAATGTAGAACCAATGTTCCATAATACCAATCACCCATTAGGATATGTTGACTTCTTTATTATAGTGCTACTATCTTCACTTGTTATTTGGATTCGTGAAGGTTGGAATATTTTAAAAAGTATTTTAGTTATTTTATTGTCGGCTTAGGTTGTTATTTAGCCCTAAGCCGATATTAACTCAAAAAGTGTTTGAAAATTCTAAAATCAAAATGGCGTTATAGGAAAGTATTTATATTTCCTTTATTAGTTGGCACAGATGAGGAACATTTTATTCGTTCAATTTCACTATCAACAAGGGTTAGTACCTCTTGTTTGGTGCGTTTGTGATGAGCTTGATAGTCTCTTGAGATTGTCGGAGCCATCTTCGATCAGAACTCAGCAATGATGGGGATGGGTTGATATGCTTTCATTTCTGCCGAAACCTTTTGCACTATCCACCACTATCTCTGCATGAAAAATCTTTTGGTCGATACGTTCATCGAAAGTTGTCGGATACTGCACCCACAAACATACCCTGAGTGAGGTTACTGATTTTAGAAGCAGGGATAAGGCTGTCCATCTGTGTGGAGATAGACGTAGATTTGTCATTGCGATTGATGGTCATAGACTGCCGTTGTTGAAGTACTTTACCAAAACGCTCTGAAAGGGTCTTAGCTGTTTCTCCAACAACCTGCCCACTGAACACGTTACCTACAGTGTTTCTGTATCACCTTGCTCTCCTTGTCTCCATAATCACTGGGTAAGTTGCTAGAAGTCCTGAAAGCCCAAACATACGGCAACCTTTATTACTTCGCGCAGTAGCTATGAGGTTATCAAGTCCACGAAAAGTAGATGGTCGGCAACTCATCGATAATCACCGATGATTTGAGTTGCTTCTTCTTGTTGATGAGTTTCACAATACGACTATTATAGAGTCCAAGAGCAGCTGAGTAGATATTCTGACGGTCGGGGATTGTTACCCACAACAAGGACTTTCGGCTCATTAGGGGTTATTGATGTCGAGCGAGAAAATCATCACCCGTCATCACCCAATAAAGAGCTGGCGAGATCATACGTGATAGCGGTATCTTGGCACTGGCGATCTGTCCCTGCAACTGGTCCTGCGCTCCACCCTCCCATGCGTCCATAAAAAGGGAGAAAGGTAGTTGGCAAGTTCATCGTAGGAAGTAGAGTATCGGGAATATCTGTGCGTAGGGACGGTTGAGAAATTCGATGGCATGAGGGAAAGGTGCAATACTTTCCCGTCCTCATAGATTTTTCAGAAACCAGATGATGGCTGCCAGCAAGATAATCGGGTGACTCCACGAAGAAAGTCTCCCTGTTTCTGAATCCACGAGCGGTTCAGGTTGAGCATGATGGTATAGGCACTCTCATAGGCATCCGATATATCCGTCATAAAGGCTGGATTGATGGGATTGCAACGGTGCGACTTGCGTGGGTCGTCGAAGTTTATCACATAGAACTGCGGCTTTACCTTATAGGCATCCAAATGATGGAGCAGGTGATTATAGGCTATCTCTGAAAGGTCAGGGAACTTATAATCATAGATATACATCGCAAAGCCCTTTTCAATCTGCTGCTTGATGTAATTGTTCACGATAGCATACGACTTACCAGAACCCGGTGTGCCGAGCACCATTGAGGCACGGAACGGATTGACCACGTTAATCCAACCATTGTTCCATTTCTTCTTATAGTAGAAGCGTGTAGGGAGATTGACGGAGTATTCATTTTCCATCAAGCGCGTTTCCTGCATGAAACTCTCGTTCTCCGTATTAAACACATCGTCCATCAGGTTGTTTTTAAGCAAGCGGCTCATCCATACACCTCCCATCAACAGGCAGATATAGCCAATGGAGAGCGTGAAGATATAGAGCGAAGCGGCACCTACCTTGCCGATGGGTAATACCAGCAGCCACCAATTGAGAAAGTAAAAGACAAAGCCTGAGAAAAGCACCGTCCAAATCTTTGGCCACGTGATTTTCTCCTCTTTCACGCCCTTTGTGCCCAGGCAGGAAAGAGCAAGGAATACCACACAAAAGAGTTTTGTCCAAAGGATAGACGAAAATAACCCTGTGGTACGCTGGAAATTCATCAGTATCTTATCAATGATTCCAAGCGTAAAACCCCAGACATGAAATGCCTCGTAACAAAACCAATAACAGTTAACGAGGAGGAATATCACTGATATGCCCCTCATAAAGTCCATGACTTTACCTAATGCTCTTAAATCATCTTCTTGTGCCATAGTTATATTGCCTTTATATTTGTTGTATTATCGTTATTTGAATTGCGTTTGAATGTTGTTCAAACAACGTTTGAAATACCTTACCTATCTTTTCCTCCGCCTGAGATTGACTTTGTTTTGCCTGCGAAGTTTACGCTGCCAAGCCGCTTCCTTCCAATCATCATTGCCCGTAGATGTGAAAGAGTCACCCACCATGTTCTCGATTAGTTCATCGACAAGGTTATCCCCTTCTTCTGCATTGGATTGTAACGGTTGGACGGTTGCCGATTGTTCCAAACGGACAGACGGACTGCCATACAGCGTTTCGTCCAAGAACGGATTATGAGCAGGATTGGAAAAATAGCCATTGAATACATTGGCGGCATATCCCTTGCCCAATCTGGAACCATTGAGCGCAATGCCCTGCTTTATCATCAATAAAGGTAATGCCATAGATTCGACCGCTTTCGTTCTTTTCGGATTGCTGCACGCAAGCCTTGTTCTTCCAATCTTTGTTGTAGGTCTTTCTCTGTCTGAGGGAGAAGTACGCATCACTTGCAACATCCTGTGTCTGATTGACAGGTATCAGTGGCTTTGATAGTTTGCTTTGACTTTCTGTATCCTGTTCTGTACGGCAGTATAGCCCATACCACGACCCGATGTCCGAGGCATGGATGGGTGTGCTTGCTTTGTCTCCCTTGTCATCAGTCGGAACATAAACCAGTCCGTCATATTTCTTTCCTCGGAACTCCGTTTTTACTTCTTCTACGGCAAGATTATATTTACTCAGTACGGCATTGAGCTCGCCCAAGGAGCAGAAACGATAATGTTTCAGCACCATGCGAACAACGTTGCCACCTGCTCCTTGATATTCCCTTTACCAATATCTACCTTGGGCGTTTCTGCTACTGCCTTCTCAGTAAGCTTTGAACTTGGAATGAGACCAAATTTTCTTTCCAAGGCATCGGTAATCTGCTTGCTCCTTCGCTTTTCAAATCTGTCGTTAATCTTCTGCCACGACTGTCCACCCGAAGTGAAACAATGTGTATATGCTCACGGGCGATGTCGTTGTGCTTGAACACGATGTAGGGTTGCTTTCCGTAGCCGAGTGTTTCCATATACTCCTTGGCAATCTGCGTAAGCGTTTCATTGGAGAGCTTCTCATCTGGATGTGGATTGAGTGAGCAATGGAACACCGTCTTTTTTTGTTCGGTATTTCTCTGGGATAAGTGCTTGCATATCGGCAAATACTTCAGTCATCGTATAAGTTCCCTCTTTGTTTTGATACAAGCCTTGAGCAAGAAGAATGCTTGCTTCTCCTTTCTCTACCTTTTGAAGTTGTAGCCGAGGGCTCCTCCAAGGTTTTCCGTGGATGAAATCTTCGCTATCATTTCTTACGGTAGTCTATGGTAAGACTGTTAGCCTGTTCCTGCAAGACAATGATTTGAGCAGACAATTTCTCCAACTTCTCAAGCATAATCTGTGCAGTCTTTATGCTGTGATAGCTATTGATGGCACGCACGGTTTGGTTATAGAGTACACCAATCTTATGGATTTGCACCGTCAGTTCAGAGAGCTTTTCGTAGTATTGCACGGCAGATTTATCCACCGTGATCACCTTTGAAACTCTCTCCAAGAATACGCCCACGCACGAAAATCCGACTTGGTTTCCGCTCCCGATTTGATGGAACAAATCAATCGCCCGTTGCTGGTCTTTGGGCTTGGGAGACGGGTATCCCATCTGTCCCATCGTTCTATCTTTTTGTTCATTGTTTTTATACTTATCTAATTATGACTTTGGAGTAATTCATCTCCCCTTCGGGGCAAGGGTCTTTGTCGGCAGAAACGGAGTTTGTCGGACAAAGACACACCTTGCCGATATCAAGAGTTGATACGGTTGAAGTATCCACCCTTTATGGGGTGTCTGCTTCGGGACGTTACCTCCATGTATTATTCTCGCCTGCAAAGTTACAGCAGATTTTCAAATATCTCATTATCAGCGATATTCACTCTTTTTCCTTGTATTTCCTTGTACTTCTATCGCATAGAAATATCTATCGAAAAAGCTTTTATTTTGCAGATAAAACGAACGTGATATCGTTCGATAGAACTATTTAAATAACGATATGACGAACTCTATTTCAATCGTTCAATATATCGTCAGATAGAACTATCGAGATGTCGACAAATCGACAAATAAAACGATAGACACTTCGGTATTTCGACAGATAGAAGAATTAATAATTCGCTCTGAAGAATATTCTAACGAACTACCATTAAAAATTATAGTTCAAACGATTAAAATATCTATAGTATGGAACAGATACAAACATCGCCCATATTTCTGGGCTTTTCCTCTCAAAAGGGAGGTGTTGGCAAAAGTACTTTGGCTGAGATTGTCAGCAGCATTCTTTACTACGAAAGAAATATCCATCTTTTTGTGTAGACTGTGACTTGTCTCAGGACTCATTCTATAAACTCCGTGAAAGGGAAAAAGCTTGCATTGAAAGTGATCCACAGCTTTCCAAGCAAGATGAAGCAACATTTCTCCTCTTTGAAGCGTACAGCCTATCGCATCCTCAAGGCAGATCCTAAGGAGGCAATAGAAAAAGCTAACGAGTATATCCGTAAACATCCCTCTGAGCAGTTTGATTTGGTCATCTTCGACTTTCCTGGTCATGCTGGTACAAGTGACCTTTTGCAGCTATCGTTGGAGATGGACTATATCCTTTTCACCTTTAGAGCCTGATGTACAGTCAATGGTTGCCTGTCTTACCTATATCAAAGCGGTAAACGACTTGGGTGTATCCATGTCAAGTGTCCGTATCAAGGAAGTCATTCTTCTATGGAACAAGGTTGACCGAAGAGTTAAGAACACACTCATAGAACATTATAGTAGGTATATCAAGAACGAAGATTACAGCTACTTGACCAGCATGTCTATGCTGCTCACCGCTTCAGCCATGAACTGGAGCAATATGGATTCCGTGAGTATTCCGTTCCCACTTACCTACCTCCCAATAAGGCTTTTTACGAATCGGGACCGGCATTGATGAGCTGACAGAGGAATTACTACCCATATTCAACTTAAATAAGACAGCACTATGGCAAAGATACAGGAACAACGGCAGAGATTGGAAGCTAAGCTCAAGGAGATGGCAGAAGATGGAGTGATGAAGACACCACCCAAGGAAACGATAACTTTTGACCCACCTGATGAGGAAGAGGATATGAAACCAGAGTAAGTGGCAACCAAAAAGGAAAAACAACATCTAGTAAAGGAACTTATGTCACCTCGGACGATAAGCAGGACAAGACCTTGTGTAAAAGCCACGAGAAAGGAAATGATAGAAGTGCGGAAACACCTCGGACTTCTTTAGAGGACTACCGAACACGCTATTTACAATCCGTCCGCCTTCGGGAGCGAACCAATTTTACTATGAGTGCTGATACACTCCAAGTGCTGAGAAACATTTTTACAGGACTTGGGTGAGCGGGTATCGATGGCTTGTTATATTGACAATATTCTCCGTGAACACCTTAAAGAACATCAGGAACTGCTCAATAATGCCACTGCAAAGCATCGACGCAAAGGTGGCAATAGACTTTGAACATAGAATAAATGACAAACAAACATCACCATTATGCAAACAATACTATTCAACATTCTTCTGATTTTGACAGTGATATGGTTACTCGTTGGGATACTCTTTCTTTGGCAGCAGTTACACATCGTGCGCCAAAAAGTGGAAGAAGAAAGTAAAAGAAAAACAAGCAGGAACAAAAGCAGAGTGTTTCTTCTGTTACGCAAGACCAGATTGAGCAGGCACGGAAAAATACTTGTTGGTAAAAAGTAAGTCATATAGGGAACGCTATGACGAAATCTCAAAAGAGATTACGACAAATTCTCAAAAATCCCTGATGTTCCTGATACTTCATCAAAAGAAACCAGCTGATAATCCTAATACCTTGCAGGGAAAACTGTGTCCGAAGAAACTAAAGATG
>BNJV01002744.1_pt1 | contig 21270 bp, 13 predicted proteins | sample 8540591 | NCBI WGS metagenome assembly BNJV01 (sample SAMD00202457, study PRJDB9452) | human saliva metagenome | host: Homo sapiens | reverse complement strand
TAATCAGTTTGCTAACCACGAAATTAAAGAATAACAAGCAGCTCAAACTAAAAACGAGGTGGGTTAGAACATGTGATTGTGTCTGAACAACTACAGACAGTTTATAGACATGAAACCAATAGAACGACTGTTCTATTCTATTCTAAGTAATCATGTATTTAAATTTTGCTTAGAAAATGATGTTTCTAAAACTTTGCTTTAGAGGTAAGAAACAAAGGTTGGAAACAAAAGTGATCATCGGTAAAAGAATAGTCAGAATTTTATCCATATTTCCATACACAAAGACTCATCAGAAGATTGCTGACAAATTAACCGAGCATGGTGATTGAAATGAATGAACCAAGAAGAGTCTTATACTTCTGACAGCTTCTGCCCTAGATTTAGATCATATTCCAGTACTATCGAGGGACCACGTTCCTGACAAAGCAGCGCTTTCTGGTGAAGCGATATGGATAATCGTTTATATAAAACTGGCAACGGTACCAACAATTAACCAGTGCAGAATCTATGAATGGATCTTTAAATATTTTAAGAAAAGCATTTTCCTGATATGGAAAGCAGAGGCTTAGCAATTTGAATATGTGATCCTAAAGGATGAAAATATGCAAGCCTAATTTATGTTCGTAAAGGACATATATGGGTGACGATAGCATCAATGGATATGCGAGAAACATCCACCAAGGAGGTTTCGAAACTCTACCTAATGAGGACACAGATGGAGTAGTTCATAGAAGAAAATATAACAGACGAGAGACATGAGAGACAAATGTTCGAAAATGCAAATCTCACAAAAATACTGAATCTAATCCAAGAGCACAATAAGAAAAGGAGATCACCATGATACCAAAGGAATTAAGGATTGTACGAAAACAACCTAACACCTAAACTTACAGATTGAAAGCTTAATGACAGCTACGAGTTTCTATTTTAAAATAGTAGACGATATAGATCGTAGCAAATTTATAAAGATTACAATCATGAGTGCAACCACAACAAGACACATCCACGCATTTCAGAGACACATATGACTATATTTTCATTTAAAAAGAGTTAACCCTACTTCCCTCTGAGCGAAAAGAACGAAACAAATTAGCACACGAGGAACAATGGATGTAGATACTGGGCAATATTGTAACAAACATGTGATGCACGTTACTGATAAACTAAATAAAAGATGCAAAATCTACTTGCCCAAATTAACGATTATCGAAGGATATAATAAGACTAGAAGTGGATTATTCTTGAAAGTAACTTTAACATGGAAAGAATTAAAGAAGAAAGTAAGGTAAATGAGTAAATATTTAAATAACACACATAATGTGAGCCACTGGGACGAAAGTAGCAGGCTTTGAGGCTTTATAAAAAGTGGTTTAGAGGCTTCTGCCGTTCTCTTCTCAAAACAAATAGGAATTACTGAGGTAATACTCCATTAGAGGCTGCTGCTTTACTAAAGCGTAATAATGGTGTGAAAGAAGGAATTCTAAACCTTCCACTGGTTCGAGTTGACTCGTTCCAACTCCACTGGGTTCCTAAGAAAGTATACAAACAAGGAGGCTGAAAAATGGAAAAGAACTTAAAATAATAGATTGCCAATGTTCGCCATTACTACTATAACAAGTACAGCACATTGACTTTGCACTGGATGGACCGGATAGACGTGGGTTTTTACGATCGGATAAACTAGATCTCAGGTGGAGCACAAAAATAGAGCTGGTCAATTCAATGGAAGACATACAGGAGCATGACCGATCATGCACGACACCTCGGTGTTGCTGCTGTTAATAATCTTGAAGGTAGTGATGTTGAGGATGGCTACGAATGGCTACCTCATGCATGGAATTGATACAAAGATAGTGACGTGGTGCCCTACTTTTAGATTTCTATCAGTGAGTCATAAAGTTGAGAATAGAGAGCATCCGATAGAGTGAAATGCGCGAAATCTTGACGGATAAATGAGGCACAGAGACAAATATTTAAAGATAGCAGGCTGAAAAAGTCATAATGAAAATCATAATCATGACGCTGCAGTGCAAAGTATTATTAGTAGTAAGATTGATGATGAGAACTCACAAAAGAGTTGATCTGGTTCAAACTGCCGAGCGACTTAGACTCCTAGATGATATTCGGACTACTGTTTGGTGCTAGCACTTTTACATGGGAACGGCTGACTTTTATAAGAAATAGGAGCTAAAACGAGAAGAGATAGAATTCGAAGAACAATGTAAAGTTGAGAAGTCAGTTTTCGATTATACAGGTGTGATAAATTATACTCAGAAGATAATCATTTTGTAGGAGGTTATTGGACAAATGAACGAAAAATGAATATTTAAAAGACGTAAAGAAAAAGAAGATTATAAACGTAGAAGTGCCTTCAGCATAGTGACAGGTAAAGATAAACTAACACCTGGTGATAAGAATTTCGATGAATCATATGGACACAAGATCAAATGACGATGTACTACGCAGTTTGAGTGCAAATAAATCATCAAACAGTTCATACTCATCATCAGATGATTCAAGCAGCTAGTCAAGCGACAGCTGGTCTGGCGGTGGTTTGACGGTGGTGGTGCATCAGGCGGCTGTAAAAATATAGTAAATCAGAATTAATATAGATTAATAGGAAGATGAAAATGAAAAACTTAAAAAATCATATCTCTTGATATTATTCGCTCTGTTTATTCCATTAAGTACCGCATTAGCTTTTTACAATACCAGATCGTCCTGAGAATGGATTTTTCATGATCCTGATAACTATATCTCAATTAAACAAAAATAAACTAATTGAATTTAATGAAAATATAAAGGATCGGATCACACCAATTAGGAATTGCAATGATCCAGTAGTCTAGGGGTAATTATATCGAAGATATTTCAAAGAAGATAGCTACTAAATGGCAAATCGGATACGAAAAAACAGCAATCGATGCTGCTCTACTTTTTAATTTCTATTAATGACCGTAAGTTCAGGATAGAAACGTCAAAAACGAACTGGTAAAATTATCACTGATAATGAAGCTTTGGAAATTTTTAAAATAGTACAAAAAGTGAAATGAGAAATCACAACTATGATGCTGCAGTGCAAAATATTATTAGTAAAATTGATAATGAAATCACAAAAGAAGCAACTGAACCAAATAACCTGAAGGAGCAAAATAATCTCTTCTCTTACCTAAACGAAAATAATATTTTTCAAAATACCTAATGATTCCTCCTTTTTAGCTTTCGCTACCTTCGTGCTTAAAGATTAAATTCGAGAAAATAGAAGAAGAAAATCGTTTAGAAAAATACAAAGAAGAATGTCTAAAAAGAAGTCAATTCTATTATAATGGTGATGATAAATTGCACCCAGATGACACAGGAATTTAACAGCTCAGGTTGGACAGAATCGCAAATAAGTAATTATGAAGAAGAAAAACAAAAGAATACTCAAAAAGAAGTGACTATAACTCACAAGGTCATGATAAATTAAGACCTGGGTGATAAAATTTTTGATGATACAATGTGGACACAAAATCAAATACTTATGTATTATGCAATGATTAGTTCAGGTAATAGTTCTTCATCAAATAACCATTCATCATATTCATCATCAAAGCACTTCATCAAATTCTAGTGATTCAAGTGACTGGTCATCTAGCTCTTGGTCTGGTGGTGGATTTGACGGTGGTGGTGCATCCAGTGGGTTGGTAACACTATCCTATTTTTAAAATTAGAAAAGGTTGGGGAGGCAATAGCCGAGTCTTTGGTTAAACCATACGATTCGAATTAAAAATTTTAATTATACAGACAATTGAAAATTAGAAAGGATAAAAATGTTTATTAACGAAAACAAACCAATTAAAGTAATCTTAAAAGTTAGAGGTTACAATAGAACGAAAAAGACAGCTTAGGTGAAGCAGACACACCGAGAAGCTTTTTCGAAATCATGAATGATTGATTGAAAAATATTCAACTATTGAATCTTATTATCAAAGATTCCACAATTATGAAAATACTCTAGTATGTGACTACGGTGCACATAATGCTAATATTACATTCTCAAATTTAAAAATGGAAGATTAATCTGAGGGCTCGTCTAATTGACGAGTTCTTTTTCGGAAACTACGTTTCCGTTTGCTCGCGTCCCACCCCGAACCCCCTATTATTTTTAGAAATCATATTACGTAAATAAGAAAGGATACAAAATTATGGAAATTAAACAAACTTATACAATTAACGTTCAGACATTTGATACAGCAGAGATTATATTTAAAGAAAAAGAAATTAGATATTCTTATCGGTGAGCACCTAATGGAGACAAAATTTTAATAAAATAGTTTATTTTCGAAAATTGGATTGATGACCGAGATGAAAAGTATGCAATTCTCAATGGTTTACATTAGAAGATGCATTATACGACATAGATACCAATAATGACTATTTCCATACATTAAATAAAAATTCATAAACAAAGTCACAATTACAAAAAGAAGAAAGTGGTAAACTTATGATTGACAGAAAAGTAATATTCGAATTGATTGAAAACTAACAATTAAGTCTTAGATATACCGCAGGTCATTCAAATTAAAAATTTTAATTACATAGACAATCTATCTCTGGTGGAGCTTTGAGCATGTTCGATTCATGCTATAGGAATATTCAGGATACAAAAATTATGTAAAATTTGATAAGGAACGAAAAGCATTAGAAAAACGATTATTAGAAATTGATAAGATTGGGAGGCAAATGCCGAGTCTTTGGTGAAACCTAGGCGATTCCAATTAAATTTTTAATTAAATAGTTAACTCCTATTTCTGAGTGAGTTTAGGGAGTGCGTTCGATTCGTGCTATAGGAATATAGAAATAACTAGAAAGGATACAAAAATCATGCAGGATTTACTAAAGAAAAAGAACAACTAAAGCAGCAACTAACCCTACTAAATAAAATCGAAGAAGCACAAAAAGGTGAAAAGTTAATTCAAGAAATTAAGGATAAAAGCTAAAGAATTGGAATCTTTTATTACGAAAAATATGAACTAGTCAAAGTCCATTATTTTGAAAACGATAATAAATTATTAATAACCGAATATTCTGATGGGATTATACCGATTTTCAAGATTACGACTCAACCTAGAAGCAACATTGTACGAAAAACAATACACAATGTTAAATAAGACGATAGATTTATTAAACAACGCTATCGAAAATTATAAAATTGTTTTAAAATAAATTAAAAACTCAGAAACTTGAAACCATTGCTTTATGATTATGAATACCATTTAAGTGATCTAATTTACGATAATATTGTAAGAATTCAATGTTCAGATTATGTGAGCACATCATTTCCAGAATCATTCGCACTTTCATTAAGCGCAAAACCAAAGTGTCTGATAGTGATACTGTAGACTTAAACGTTCATACTATCATTTCATATGATTATGATATCGACAAGAATATTCAAAAACAATTGAGGAGTATCGAGTTTCAAATAAACTATAATGATTGTTCAGATTACACTAATCGTTTTGAAGAATTTTGGAATATGTGAAATTAAAGATGTTAAAATAGATGAAATCTATAATACATTGCAAAAAGTAAGAACTCTAGCTTTTAGTAATTCACACTTAGTTAAACTAAGTACATTTAAAAATTAAAGAAAGGATACAAAAATTATGGAACATTTATATGAAAAAGAGCAAAATTACAAGAGAAATTAAACAAAATCGATCAAGAAATTCATATTGCTGAAAAATTATGATAGCTATCAAATCATCAATCGAAAATAAAAATCAAACAATTAACTCATAGATTTAATAAAAGATCAATATACTATCGCGGTTGACCAAAGAGCCCTAGACTATTGTATTGAAATATACACGAAATCAAAGACGGTGAAAAATAAACTCTCAGCTCCAATATATCAAATAGAAGATCTGGATACTATTCAAGACGCTGACTATATCTTCAAAATGTTACTCGAAAATTTTGAACTATTGGCATTAAAAGCAATATAATAAGACAATTATCAGAAGCATACCTGGAATAAAACATCGAAGTTGAGTTCTAATTTAAACAAATTAAATACACATAAAAAGATTACATTTGTTTCAAACGAAGTGAATGTTTCATCTTTTTCATAATATACATTAACAATAAATGAAAAATAATACTATTGACATTGCATTTGGATATAACTTTGAAACAAATGACCCGCTTAAAAAACACCGACATATATATTTTGCAAAAACATCCAACACAAAGTAAAACATCTTTCACTTAGATTGCAAACAAGTGAAGAATACTTTTCTGGTGAATTTAAAAATATAAAAATTGAGACGAATTAACTCAATTCATTCAGACGGCTTGAAAGCGAAATTAAAAAGAATCTGAAATATTAAGTTTTAAGAAATTAAAATAAGAATATTAATTAATTTAAAAATATTATATGATAACCTATTCTGATGGAATTAGAGTGCGTTAGATCTCATACTATAGGTATACTAAAAACTAGAAAGGATACAAAAATATGGCAAACGAGAGCATCAGCATGGGGATCAGTAACAATTTATGCCCCAACTAAAGACGCATTAGAAGACTTTATTTATCTTAAAATTTTTATCAGAAAAAACGCGGCATATACAACTGAATTTTTCAGACTTCCCTCCCTACACAACCCCTACTGAAGATGAAATTTCATATGAAAAATGATTCAAACTTTATACGGTGAACACGATGTATACATGGAAAAAGACGGTTCATGTTCTGTCAATTTAACATTATGCGGTGTCGGACGTTGGACATTTGGACAAAATGCCCGCTGGTTCTTCTCTTATCCGTTTGAAGAATTTGAATACAAGACTGCTCTACAAAACAAACTTCGAGATGATCTTAAAAATTAAGTTTCAGAGCTGAATTTGAAATGGAAGAAGAAGAACCTGAAATCTCCTATTCTCGAGATATTTACAAAGTGATATGGAATAACGGCGAAGAAAATTTCGAAGAAGATAATATTGTCTACGAAAGAATCTTACCACACCACGATGAATTTTCGATTGGACAGTACGATTAATTAAGAGGTTATGAAAAACGAAATTAAACAAATAATTATTGACACTATTGATAAATATAAAAAAGAACACAAAACTAATAAAGTACTAATCAAAGAGATTAAGGCAAAAACAAAAAGAATTAGAACAACTCTAAGTGACCCTCTACCAATCACAATAGAATGTAATGTTCTTCACGATCGTATATGGATAAACTATTTTTGAGAAAAAGATTATCGCCTTTCAAGTAACAACGATTATATACGACAATCCATAAACAAAGAAATCACAGCTAATAAATTAAAATTACATTTCATCTGAATTGGATGAACAAATTAATAATCATCAACTAATAAAAATAAATTGAAAGTAATTAACAATTACCTCGAACACGAAAAACCTATTCAATTTCAATTATCTTAACATATTAAATAAAGATAATCATTTAGAAATAGATTATATCGATAAATTCATAGTGTGGAACCAGCACCATTCACATTTGATTTACACTCAAACATTACTTTACAGATAATAATACAGTTAATATGAATGTTTCCTTTATAGTCTCTCATCCTCGTGAATCAGAGCGTATAGAAACATTAAATGGACTTGAATTCACTATTGTACCTGATATCTGCTGCAACAACCCTAGGAGACGAGAAAAATTTACTTGCTAATTAATGATATTAGTATAGAGAAGTCTATGAAACATTTAAAAATAATAAAGCACCGTTTCTGATAATTTCTAAATTAATGGCATCTGCATGGTCGATCAAGTAAAATAAAAATGAATTGGGAGGCAGCCAAGTTTAGGTCACCCTTAGGCGATTCAATTTAAAGTTTTTAATTATATAGACAACATCCTACTCCTGGTGGACAATGAGCATGTTCAATTCATACTGTAGGATTTTTCAAACAAGAAAGGATACATGACACATACAATTAACGAGACAAGACTTTATTGAATACTTAAAAACACGTGATGAGCTTTACACAAATAACAAAGGTTATATCACTTATTCAGAATATTATGATTATGATGATGAATTAAGTTCCGAAACTATGGCTAAAATTCTAAAAATAAAAGACAGATATCTCACTTGAAATAGAGGTTCAGTGGTACTTTGGAAGAAAAACGACTGAGCTACATACAGTTATGTGTTCATAAAATCAACAAAGAATGCTGAGTCCTCGAAAATTAGACTTTGATGGAGTTCAAGATGAACTAGCTGAGTTAATCATGGAACATGTTGATTTCTATGACTCAAACGTTGATACATTAATCGCAAACTCTAGCCCAGACGACCTTCATATTATTTTTCGGAGATAACTGGGACGATGATTACGACAAAAATGTATAGATGGAATGAATATAAATCATACTTGAAGATGATGAAACAACAATAGATGAGACTAAAATGAAGCTCTATCTGAAACTGAACTTGGTTGGTTACTAGAAACACAAGGTTATAAACCTTATGATGTATTTAAAAATCATGATAAAGAATTAGGTAATAAATTTCTAAACAAAGTATATTCAGAATTATTTGAATATGAAGACTCACTAGAAGGTACTCAATTAACAACTGTACTAGAATCAGATAACTGGGATGCTATTGTAGCGATTCATGAACACAAACCGTTTGTAATTAAAAAGCTGGTTCAGCTTTTGGTTTTACATGATAGTGTTCATGGTTCTGGTGGTGGTTTTGAAATTAGACTTGAAAAGACATTGTTATAAAAGATAAGCAATACGCAAATATGGTATTTGCAGAATCAAACAGTCCATTAGTTATAGCCCATCTAATACCTATGGTGGTAGTATGGCTAATGGGCATACAATCTTGCAATCGCATAGTCTGGGTAACGATTTTTCATACGACTTTAGGTTGGGAGGCGAATGTCCCGAATCTTTGATTAAACCTTGAGGCAATTCCAATTAAATTTTTAATTATACAGATTACATCCTATCTCTGATGAGCTTGTCGTATGTTCAATTCGTACTATAGGATTTTTAAAAACAGAAAGGATTAAAAATGACACAACAAATTAACAAACAAGATTTCCTAAATTATTTAACAACACGTGATGAACTTTGGTCTCGTCATAGTGGTCAACTTATTTTACTCATGAATATTATGACTATCGTGATGAAATAATCCTACAATTATGACTCAAATATTAGAAAATAAAGAACCAGACACGTCTATCGAAACAGAAGTTCAGTGGTATTTAGAAGAAAATTATTGCCTCACATATCGGGACGTATTCGCTCAAAATAGTTTATGATTATGCTGAGGAAAAATGAACTGAGACTTTGATGAATTACATGAAGACTTAGAACAATTACTTTACGATAATGTAGACTACAGATCAAACGTTGATACATTGCTGCGTAATTCATCACCTGACGACCTTCATATTCTTTTTGGTGATAATTGGGATGATGAATATTTTGAAATGGAAAAATGGAACAGAATATTGGTCATACCTAGAAGACCATGAGACTACCCAAGACGAATTGAACGAAGTACTATCAAAACAGAACTTGGTTGGTTACTTGAAACACTAAGGTTACAAACCTTATGATGTATTCAAAAATCATAATACTAGGTAATAAATTCCTAGACCAAGTTTATCTCAGAATTATTCGAATACATCACATCACTTGCGGGTATGCAATTAACAGCATCACTAGAATCAGATACTGGGACGCAATTGTTTGCAATTCACGAACGTAAACCATTTACAATTAAAGCTGGATCAGCATTCGGATTGTTCAATTGCGTACATGGATCTGGTGCTGGATTTGAAATCGAACTAGAAAAAGATATTGTTGTCAAAGATAAAGAATATGAATATCGTATCGCAAAATCAGCTAGTCCCTATGACTACAGTCCTGCATATGTATGCGGTGGTGGCACAGCTAATGGACAGGACAATCTGGCATCTAGCATAATCTTGACTTATCTGATTTAATATTTATAATTACTTATAACAATTTTTGCCTGACTCGACAGCGGTCGCTAGCCCAACTGAGTTTTTAAAATAACGCTGAGCGAATGGTCCTTTCTGGCGGTGGATCACGAAACAAGTACGCCCTGATTGGGAGGCGAATAGCCGAGTCTCTTGGTTCACCTGCCAGAGCGATTCCAATTAAATTTTTAATTAATTAGATGAAGTTTAAGCTACCTCCTCTAATTTGGAGTAACTCACCTTTATTATTTCTCATAAAAATTAAAGTTCATTCTACATTTTTATGAAGATAATAACACTTGGGGACTGAACTCCAAGATTATCTTCACCACATTTTTGTATCCTTGTAGGTTGCTAGTAATCTACACCAGCGATAATCTAAGAATAATTGGACGGTACAGCAGATGCCGTGTCTTAGACTTACCGTAGACGATTCCAATTAAAACTTAATTAGCAAGGTAAATAAAATTTCACGAAAGAGATTGACCCTAAGAACTATACTACAAATACCAATTTTATTTAACACCTGGTTCAAATCTTCAAGTGAGATTTTTAAAATGAAATTCACAAAAAGAATGGATCTTAAGAACTAAACTATAATACTAATTTCATTTAACACCCTAGATTCATACTCTTTAGTGGAATCTATGTGCCCAAAACAAGGCTCTTTTTATTATTTTCATAAAGTTTAAAAAGCACATTTTAATTTTTATGACAGTATCTACCTTCACCTTTTTGTGATCCTTAATTTTACGCTAACATTACTACGATATACGATTTCAACCACAAACAGATTCATAAAACATATAAATACATCAGAGTCTTATATTGCTTTACGTTAGCGTAAATTCTCTTTTAGTACATATCAAGATTGGAGGCTACATGGTCGAGTTTAGAATTTTTCTAGAGCGATTCCAATTAAATTTTTAATTACACAGTTAAATTTCTAAATCACCTCTATCACAAATCAGAGACGACTATTTTTCTACATAAAAATTGACAAAATACTAAATAAATTATAATCAAATAAATGTGAAAAACGCTAAAGACACCCTGCAACTTTGGCGTTTTTCATTATGAGATAAAAATTTTTAAATGAAAGGATGTGCATTTTGTACAATGGGACTAAAATTATTTATAGAAAAATGCCCTAAAATCGAAAAAGTAGCATATGAAGAATATGTCGACTCATCGGCGGATATTACGAAGCTGGTACAAGAAAGTGCCACAATATTATTTTAGCAGAACTTGCACGCTGGAACAAACATTACGAACTAGATGCTTGATTTAAAAATAACATTAAAGAATATTTTTAAAACAGATCAAAGCAGAATTTTGATCAGATCGACTTACCTCTTTTAATTAAATTAAAAATTACTGGAGCAAAGAATATCCTGAAGATAAAGACACAATTTATCAAATAAACGAAGTGTTCAAAAACTTTAATTCAGAACTCTGAACGCTTATATTATAATCCCTAGCCGTTAAAGGTTGGGATATTTTTATAGGAGAAAATAAATGACAACATTAATATACGAAAAACTGAGCCAAAACACATTATCAATAAACTTTAAAGACGAAACTTTAATTATATCAAACATGGATGATAAAACCTTATATATACAGAAAAGTTAAAAGAACTTGAAGGTACACTACTTTATGATAATCAAGTTTTAAACTTAGAAGAATTATTAGATAGATATTTTTCATGAAATACAATTGAGGTAAAAATTATGATTAATTATAGTAACATTAATTAGACAATTACTAAACATTTAAAAAATAAGCAGCTACATTTTACAAACCAAAAGTAAAAATAAAGTTTATAAAATGAGTAAAAAATTATGTTAAAACAAAATATTTTCAACGCACCTACAGCTAAAAAGATTGCGTTTTTGTTGAAATATAAATAATGCACCTAAAACTATACAGTTTTGGGTGCAATTTTTAAAGAAAAATCTTTTAGTTTAAAAATATCAGGTGTATATCTTCAACAAATTTAGTCGTTCTTCAACTCTAGCATCTAATGACTCTAAAGACTCAATATATCCCCTAATTTAAGTAAATCTTTAAATAAATCTAAATCTGATAACCCACCTAATCTAGGTAAAACTTGTTTACCAGTTAATCCAAGTTTATTTAAAATGTCATTATAATTACATTCAATCACATCTACAGTAGCAGTACAACGGGATCCTTAAAGATCTTTGTGCTCACGAAGAATAATTCTTACATTTGCACCTAACCCAATTGAAAGTATGGTTGCCAATTTATCTATCAAATCATAACCAAGGATAGTATTACGCTTTTTATCCGCAAATATGTTGGAATCGATAAAGTAGTAAACTACATCGAATTTAGTTCTTGACGCTAAGGCATCAAATCTAGCATTAGTAGTTTCTATACAGTGCAAATATTCATAATAAGGATCGAAGTCATCTCCTACACTTGTCTACTAATTTATCAAAGACATTAGAACTAACAATTAGATTACTCACCGAAACATACTCAAAAGTTTTAGCATGATCGTAATCACTAATTCTTTCTAAATATCTATAAGGCATACTATCTAAAGATGTTCGACCAGATGAATAATTCTTAAGCGTATCATACGGAATAAGTGTACCTTCAGATAACTCTTTTAGATTATATTTTTCAAAACAGCTTTAAGTTTCTCAAGTTTCAATAATTGTGTCCTAAAACCACCTCTTTAATTTATTTATAATTAAATTATAACACAACTTAATGTTAAATACAACACCAAAATAAATGTTATTTTTAACACTAAAGTTTAAAAATTTCTTTAAAAATCATTGTAAAATAACCCATTTCATATTATAATTAATATATAAAACAAGAAAAATCATGTATGAGACAATTTCAACACATGTTAGGAAGATCACACTGACCACGTAGCGGTCTAAAGTTTTACGACACTCTTCAAAGATACGGCACAGCTTGTGTTATTAGAAAAAGAACGATAGACTTAAAGTTGACCACTCAAACACTTAGAACAAACGTTATAACAATCTATTCCATTACCAAAAAGAACTCATAAAACTAGATTTACACAACAACTCTGAAAAAGCTACTGAGTATATTAAAGAAGAACTCTTAGATCGTGCTAGAATGTATGATAAAGTTACGGGAAGGATTAAAAATGATTAAATCACTAATAGCGACTATGCAAAGGACCTTTGGATATATATTATTTGCTGAATTTTAAATTTAATTTTACCAGCGCATACGGGAAATATTAAAATCACTCTATTCGGTGCGTTTTTAGTATTTGTAAATGTCTCAGAACATCCAAAACGTCACTATAATCCATTTGCTTTTCATATCATTTAGAACTTGGGTTCATGTACTTTTGGGTGGAGAATACGAAGAACCTGAACCAATAGATAAAATTCAAGATTCTCCTAAAAAGATGAATAAAACTATTGAATTTAAAAGGAAAAATAAGTTATAATATTTATAAAGATGAAATAAGTTATAATGTTTTTATAGTCATCTCTAATCCCTGGTGGGTAGAATACGTTCGATTCGTATGTGACCTGGTGGTTGCGAGCTGTTCGATTCATGCTACGAGAATTATTGATTATCTCAAACATAACTATAGTCACCTCTAATCCCTGGTGGGTAGAGTACGTTCGATCTGTCATGACCTGGTAGGTTGCGAGTATGTTCGATTCATGCTATGAGAATTCGTGCATAAAACCGTTCCTTTTATTTGAATTATTTGGCTAATAGGACTTACAGTTCGCACAATAAAAACTGACGCATAAAATTGTTCCTTTTACTAATTTATTATCGAAAATGGACTTACACTCAGCGTTACTAAACAGGCGAAAGAATGTTCCCTAATTTTTAATGAAAGTTTAAATTTGAGATTACATTTCGCCTTTATAAAGCTTAAGCTTCCCCGTGCCTTGGCGGCTTTAAAGTGCGTTCGATTCGTGCTACGGAATTTTTAATTTCATACGAGGGATACATATGAATAAAATATTAGAAATAGAATTAAAAACACCTTTAAAAATCAATGTAAATCACATCGACACTGAGCATGCTACACTAGAAAAATGTTGCTGAATTAGTTCGACGTGGTATTTTTATTGAACCATTAATACTATTAATACTAGCATTAAAAATGCAATTATAGAACGTTATGGTTTCGATTTTAAAAAATGCAAATTCAACATTTTACAAAAACTTATGAAGAACGATTCAACAAACCATGGCTGAGTTGTCATTGAAAGATTAATCCACTACGCTTCTTCTGGTGAAATTATCCCAAATGAAGTTGATGATCTTGTTTATGATTACGTTAAGAAAAACTTTGTCAAAACTGAGGTGTTGAAGAACAAGAAATTAAAGAAGATTTAACAAACCGAGTTAGCTCACCTTTTGCATTACCAACAAATGAAATTAACAGTTTCTTTGTAGTATTAAATTACTATAAAATTGAAGAAATAACAGGTAATAAAGAATTACAAATTAAATTCGCCGCTGAAAACAAAAAGAGTTTTTAAAGACCACAACCTATTTTTACGCGAATTATACTACCTACTATCAGGTGAAACAACATTAATTAAAAGTAAAAAGAATTTAGCTAATATTTATGGTATTCGTTCATTTCTTATTCGCAATAATTATTCTTTGAAAAATTGAACAATTAATTTTAGAATATAAAGACAAATACGGATTAATAGAACTCGCTAAACACTTTAGACCAAATAAAAATTATGGTTAATTATCAGACATAACGTACCTGCAATGCGTCCAATAATCAATAAAATTAAACGATTATCTGAAAAATTCACGTTGACTACACACCAAAACTTGTAACAGAGTATACGGACGAAGAAATCAACAAAATGAATGTTTATCAGTTAATTAAAGCATTTAACTACGTCCGTGAAAATAGACGTATTACAAAAAGTGCATTCTTCCACAATAGACAAACTAAACTAGAATACGTACAGGCTTATAAAGTACGTAATGGACGTGTTTATGTTAAGAAAAAGATTGTAAAATTGAAGATGATTTAATCTTAAAACTTTCGCTACAGAAGTTAGAATAACAAATAGATTACGTGAAATCTTTAAAAATTCTAATAAGAAAATTTATTTAAAATCAGACGACAGTATTTCTATTAAAAATGCCAACGTCAGGTAAATCCTTCATAGGTAACTACCCTATGTTCACATCTGTTACTACTGATAAAAACAAAGCCTTATCAAGTAGGTTTTTATTGGAACGTTCATTGTGATTTAGATTTACATGCTAAAAAGTATTACAGGTCGCCACGTAGGATTTTACGGTGAGAAGTGATCCAAATGTGGTTTATTCAGGTGACATGGTTAGATTAAATAAACATGGGTTCGCAGCAGAATCAATGCTAATTAGAAATCCTGAAAACTCATCATACACTCTCTCTTCAACCTTACTCACTATGGCGTTAAACCCGAAGCAACAATCTTCGTTGCAACTAGTACAGATATTAATTATAAAAAGAGAGATATTGTAAAACCTGAAGAAGTAATCTTCACAGCTAAAATTCCAGCTGAAAGCTTATACTTTTGGTGTTAGTGCTGATGAAAAATTTATACTAACAAATCTAGAAGCTGGTGGTAGACTACCTGATGAAGAGACTGCACAGCTATTAATAGAAGCAATTGTCAGAAAAGAACAAACTGCTATGACGCTAAAAAGAGTTTTCAGATATTACTGGTATTGAAATCACCAAAGAAATCGACGAAAATACAATTGATTTTACGAATGAAAAATTTCAACAAACAGTTTTGTTGATCTACTAACAATTTAAAAATTAACAGACCGGCATCATTGTGGTCTGCTTAGTCAAAAAGAGGTGAAAAATATGGTAATTCTCGTATTAATTATAATTGGTATTTTACTTGCTCCGCAATAATTTATTATGGCGGTGCGCTTAATATTGGAATTTTACAACATAAACTATCACGAGACGACATATAAGCAATAGAATATGAAACATCACTATATGACGATGTTGAATAATGGAAAAAGATATGGAACTTAAAAATCATAAACGATAACGATCGTTATTTTTAGATATTTGTTCTATATTACTATCACTGATAATTATTCCACTTCTAATTTTATACTTGTTTGGAATCCTAAATTACGCAATAATTGGAATATTACTTGTTGTGATTGTTTTTCTAGTGCTATACTATTAAATTCTTAAAGAAATAAAGAATTTTTAAAAAGCCCGTAATAATGGTACAAATGAAGTGGTATTATTTGATCTAGAAGCAAGACAAAAGAAAAGTTAGACTTAGATTTTCTAACAGTGGAACTAACCTTACTACAACATTAAAATGTAAAAAGAATTATTCGCTAGAATAAATATGATATCAGGCATGATGCCAGATAGCTTAGTTAAGTTTAAATATTACTGAATTAAACGACACATATATGTCTAGAGTTGAACTATTTAGAACATTAAAACTTCACAGAAACGTTTTTAAACTAATGAGTTTGTTTGAAAAGTTATGAATAATCTGATATAATAAAAGATATAACTTAAATAATTGATTTAGCTACGAGCGAGATCATTTTGGTCTCGTTTCAACCATGTTAAAGAAAGGAGAGAGACATGAAAAATAATACTAACAATACTAATGATTCCGCTTTTATTTACAAATCACACTAAAGCTGCGTAGAAATACAACAAACCAGTATACAATGTATGTTGATGATAAAACTAGCTAAGATATGATTATTAATTTCTTTAATAAAACATAAAGATAAATTATTCATCTATATTTACTGAAGGATGGTCTAATGTTTGATAAGTTATGAAAAATATGATAAAGCCCAGATATATCTATAAAATAATATATTAGACTATTGGTCTTCTCAATTATTTAATATTTATTACATGTGTGGCTGTTTCCTGGTTCTCATTTTGGATCTAATATACAATATTTTAAATTTAAAGAAAATTAATCAGACGCCCTGCTGCCCTTTGTGATGTGCATCAGAATGGGGCACCCAGGCAGTGTATGGCGGATCATGTTTATCCTGGTGGCTGAAATGGTAGGCAGTTGGACCAAATTAAAGTTAACTGATCCTTCTGGTTTGGATTCAATTAATACCTAACAAAAGCTAAAATTAATATTTTCTAATCATAATTTTTTCTGCTAGGGTGTGTTGAAAACCACTAGATCAATAGATAGCAATGTACATTCTAAGTCGCCCGTCTTCTACCTCAATTTACTAATTTTGTTCTGTTTGATAACAGTTACCCAATTTATCATCAGACAATTAACTCTAAAATGTCAGTCCAACATGATCTGCTTGCTTCATAATATAGGTTGTATTTCTATTATCTTCTAAATGAATTAAATTAACTAGGTGCTGGTGTGGCCATCTCACATGAGCAACTACCCTCAAGTTCAGCTCTGTTCCAGCATGTTAGTCAGACCACGCGTCACAGCAGTGAATTTTTTATGATTTTGGACTATTTGCAAAAGCATTTAATCGTCCGCTATGTTATTGGTTTAGGTTTTGTTTACATTTGCAATGGTATAATATATTGTTTTAATGGACTCATCAAACTATCTTCTCATTATGGCAAACACTACTATAATATATAGTTATAAATGTCAGCAGCAGCATATATCAGAAATTCAGATCTTGGTTTGACTCGGACGTGGTTGGAAGACTGGTTTCGTATTGCAGATCAACTGCACTAACAGCAAGTTGTTTCTGTTTTTGTTGCTCTTCTGCCCTTCGTCTAAAGTTAGTATTGCTTAGATCGGATAATTTTCCAGCCAGCAGTTTCATTTCTGATCATTTAGCTCATGTTTGTACCCTTTAACAGTAGTTGATTCTGAACATCAATTTTGCCTCTCAGTTGTACTGCTGAATACAAACTGTTTAGCCGCTAAATTCTTCCTATGTAGTGTCCTTATGTTTTGTCTTTTAATCGTATTTATATATATTATGTCAGAGGCCATGCACAGGTTTCCTTGCAGTGCTGGGTGGGTTCAAGTCAGTGGTGTCCTGCCTCTGAGCATGGTGCCTGACTCTCAGGCATCTGGACAAAATCTGGACAATTTTGTCTGCAATAATTCACCTGATTGTCAGAAAATTCTAATATATATAAAAATGAAACATCTGCTGACACTATTTTATTTCATGCCTATCTTATAACATAACTATTTAAGACCAAGGTGATTCCAACTGACATATGGAAATGTTGGCTTTGGCATTAGGCTGGCTACCTGTTTCAGGTAATCTCACACACTACTAGCTGACTTTATCTGGTTTTCCTTTTTATTCTAATTATCAGTTATTTCATAACAGATCTCAGATTTTAACAGTTTAATTCAATTTTCAGTCTAACTTTTTAATTATTCAAGTTGTTAACTCTTTAATATTTTCATTATATTCTATAGTTTTAAATATTATATATTCTTGTTTCAGTTTCAGCTTTTCAAACCCAGGCATTCCTTTTATTTTCGACGATGCCGCTACTTCTTCAGGTTCTTTTCTTTCAGTCTCTCAGCTTTTCAGCTATTTAGTTCTTTGATCTTTCATTCTCAATGCCAGTGCCATATTTTCAATTTCAATATTGCTTGTTTACTTATTAGCTTTTCAGCAGCTATTTATCAAGACACTCTTTTCCTAGCGTTTCTCTTTTTCCGCACGCTCTTTCTGAACGTTCTTTTCCTTCTAACTCATTTTTCTTTTTCTTCTTTCAACTGAATCTCAAACTTACTATGTCATTTCCTTCTTTAGCCTTTACTACATTTCTCACTATTATTGGTTTTTTGGGTCCCAATGTCAATTTTGTTTCTTACTACCTTTACTGCCAGAATAGTTAATCATCACATGCTTCTCATCACATAACATTCTTTATCGGACCTATATCAACAATTTAACATCATCTCAAGCTGCTACTTTAACAATACGTTTAACAGATTCTTTATTACAGTTTTAACAATAGGTTTAGGTGACCAGTTAAACAATCTAAATCATAAACTTCAGTTTGCAGTTTAGAACAATCATAACCACTAACATCAATATAGGTTCCTTTTCGATCAGAATCTGTCTCCTCAACTTTTACTTCAACCTCAATTTTAGGTTTAACCCACTTTAATCACAACCAGACAGCTATCAATTTATTATAAAATAATTTGATATATCTTTAATAAGTTATTTGGCTGGTTCTCACGTTTCTCACCTTTCAGCATCTTCATTAAAGTCAAGGTTCTGTATTCTTTAATTCTCTACTAATTATGATATAAATCTATTCGACATGCTAAACATCATGGTTTCAACTTCTTTATCATCTTATCTTTAATTTTATTATTTTCAGGACCTCTTTAAAACAATACAAACTCGATGTGGACCCAATGGGACCACGCCAGGCGTTGTGTTCCACCACCATCAGGTGCAGAACCTTTGATATTACTTCATTCTTATTTATAATTTTCAACGGTTTCTACTTTCCCATTAATGATAAGTTCTGTTTACCTTTGGGTATAATATGAATTGTTTGAAATTAAAGCATCTCAATAGAAAGATTAGCTCCAGTTTCAAGTAATTCATTTTAGTTTAACAACCGCTAAGTCATTTTTTCATTAAACCTGGACAGATTCAACATCTTCTTGGGTGAGTGGGGTTTCTGAATAAACCTTTTCTTGTATGTATTGGTTGGTTGACTTTTTGATGTGAGCAATTGTAGTTACAATAGTATCATCAATTAATAAGTGTGCAGAACCTAATCCTGCTGGACTTGTAAGACCATGGAATAAAAGTTCTTCCTCATTTGGGTTCTTAATTTTCCATCTGGTGCAAGTGTGCTCTGGTTTCTATTTCTAACAGTTTGTTTAGTCCTCAGTGGATCTGGTCCCTCTGGGTTGTGGTAAAAGCTTGTGGACTGGGCTGGGCTGATGAGCAACAGCGCGGCATTTTCCTTCTGGTTTTAGACTATTTGGATGCCTGGTTCTGTGGTGCGTTTGCGGGTGCCACAGTGGGCCGAGTTCATGTGTTTGTTCATTCTTTCTGGGTCAGCCAGGGTGTTTCTGGAGGTGGTGCTGGAACGGTATTCGGGCTGAAAAGGCCTGAGTTGATTCTGGCGAACTGACTGGACGGGCTGCAACCTGGGTGAGATGGCCAGCCATTGTGCCTGGTAGGATAGTTTTGAGATTTGACCCGTTTGGCCCGTGCCAGCGAAAACTTTACCGCTTTGAACTTTGCGGTGTTCTTTGGGTCGCGCCGGCGTTCATGCCTTTTGATTATATGTAATAAATGGTGGTGTTTTATATAAACTTTGTGTTATTTCTGGGTGTATGATCATGGTTTCTGTTATTAGGTATGCTCAGCTGATTAACCAAAAAGTCTTTAAGTTCAGAGCATTAGTTCGTTTTTCTCTGACTTTTTCTTTAGACTCATCATCAATTCTTGTTACCCATGTTAAATAGGGTAGTGTCCTTAATCACCTCTGCGTATATCAGTAACAACTATCATTAATATTTTACAGCAATCTCTATTTAGGGTTTCTTGTGAAGTATTTGAGGTATTATCAAGTGTTTTCTGTCTTTTATGAGACATTATAATGACGATATCTATCTGACTCTTTACTCCATTTTCAAGTAGTTTAGTTTGCAAAAATTATTAGGATCCTTCATTCTCTAGTAGTGTCTCGTCGTATAGACGAATAATTCTAAATTTTCATCTTTTGTTTTATGTTTCTTATTAAGCGATAACTTTATTAACGAGATCATATCTTCCCAATAGTTTTATCATCAAATACATTGTATACTGGTTTCGTCAGGTATTTTCTAATGCAGCTTTAGAGTGATTTGTAATAAAAGCGGAATCATTAGTGATTATTGGTATTATCATGTCTCTCTCCTTTTCTTTAACATGGTTGAAACGAGGACCAAAAATGAGTCTCGCTCGACAGCTAAATAATTATTTGAGATTATATCTTTATTATCAGATTATTCATAACTTTTCAACAAAATCCTTCAGTAGTTTAAAAACGTTTCTGTGATGAGTTTTAATGTTCTACGTAGTTCAACTCTAGACATATAATGCGTGGTCGTTTAATTCAATAGTTTAAACTCAACAACTAAGCTATCATTGGCCAGCATGGCATCATATCTATTTAAAAATCTGGCGAATAATTCTTTTACATTTAATGTTGTAGTAGGTTAGTTCCTGTTAGAAAATCTAAGTCTAACTTTCTTTTGTCTTGCTTCTAGATCGA
>BNJV01000748.1_pt1 | contig 21277 bp, 37 predicted proteins | sample 8540591 | NCBI WGS metagenome assembly BNJV01 (sample SAMD00202457, study PRJDB9452) | human saliva metagenome | host: Homo sapiens | reverse complement strand
CACATGTATTGCTATCGTAGGCGACAACGTATTTCTTGCATCCTCTCATCATCGGGGACTGTGCTATAATGTGCTTGGCAAACGATAGTAATATATTATACACGAAAAGCCCTCGAGATACGCTCGGAGGCTTTTCTATTCCCATTGTGCAGGCAGGGTTAATGCCTAGGCTTGCTGCCTTTCTCATCCGTCGTGCTCACTTGCAGAGATAGTGCAGACTATCCCTCGCCAGAACGGGAGGAGTAAAAACGTTAGTAACATAATCGATACCACCTCCTTCCCAAAGCGTATGGAGGAGGAGGCAACGCATAGAGTATAAGTATAACGCGGAGCATCCACGCACAGTCTAATCGCCTCGAATTCGACGCGGTTAAATGTATAGTGCCAGTCATCCGACGGATACTACGACACAAATTTCAACTGGTTCTGAAACGTATTGAATTAATACGCATAGCCATCATACCCGGCGACACGGCTTATCAAAGCAGGTGTAAACCAGTGACGTTGCCGCCCGGTCCGGTCACAGATGCGGCAATTATGCAGAATTCATGCATGACAGAAGCTTAGGCAAAAAGAACCGTACGCATATCTTGGCGAGATTGTAGGCAAATAAATGCTGTAGGGTGTTGTAGTGACAAATCTCTTCTCGTTGCTTTTTCCTGAATCAAGGGTGTGCGCTGAACATAAATATTTGGGGAAAATCTGTAAAAGATTGAGACAGGATTCAAAAATATGCTATGAATTCCTGTATTGGTATGTTTAAGCGAGGGCTTTTCAGCGGATTTTGAAGCACTGGTGAAAGCGAAGTTTGACGAGGCTTATGCGGCGACGGAGCATCCGCAGAAATTCTTCTCACGGAGAACGGTCGTGGTGTTGTCGACGGCGGTGATGGCGATAACGCGCTCGCTCCACGATGTGCTCGATGTCGTTCAGCGTGCTGTTGTAGGTATCCCCAGCAGACAGCCACTCACAATCACCAAGAGATGATATAGGCGTGCCGCGTAGCAGCTCAGTGCGGCGCTTTCTGCTGCCATTCCCGCAAATTCATAAATCTCTCCCTTTTCATCTGCATTCAATTATGGTACAACACCCGGAATAGCGATTCTTTTCCCGCCTCATACGGAGGATGAATGGAAAAGTCCCCATTTATCGCTATTGTTATCAAACCATTATAAATACACGGCTATTTCCTCTTCGTTTCAGGGAGGACGCACTATGTTTTATCACGAAAGGATGCAGAGCGCAAATCACCTCTTCACCCGGCATGGCGACGCTCAAGGCGCTGGAAAAATACCCGCATGATCTGATCGACGGCGGACTCGACAACCCCCGCCCCCGACCATCCGCAGTCCGAGCTGCAGAACATCACACGGCTCATTCGCACAGTTCGTCCAAAAGCAGCGGGAGACGCTGATGGAGCGCTCTCGACGTCAACAAATCAGTCGCCGAGACGCGACACGCCTCGTCCAGCTCAACGAACTGGCGCGCGGGAACCGCGTGCGTCGAGATCGAACGTCAAGGAGCTGGTCGACGTCGTATCTCGATGGCAAACGACATCGTACATCTGCGGAGCTCGCCGAGACCGCAGATCAGACAGGCGTCGGCAAGGAATCGATGGATCTCGACGCAGACATGCATCCACGAGGTCGCTACGCGAGACGGATGCAGCTCAGAATGGACTCACGGAGATGACAGGATAGTAGAGGCATCCATGAACGCACAGCGAGTATCGATAACCTCGTCGATCACGGTCAACGGTGATCGCAGAGCGTAGACGAAATCTGCTCGCACTTAACGCTCCATCGAGGCGGCAGTCGCCGAGAGCATGGGCGGGCTTTGCTGTCGTCGCTGATGAGGTGCAAACCGCCGAGCAGTCCAAGAACCCGTCGACGATCCGCGACCAGCTGACGCAAAGATCCGCACGGGGGTCGAGCAGGATCACGGTGCATCCCAGCATGGACAACTCCTTCTGTGCAAACGTCGACGCCGAAGCAGGCATCCGACGAGACGGGAAAGCCCTCACCTCCGTCTTTGACTCCATCAACCATACGATCGACGATCCGCACCGCTCGCCGCCCAGCGGCAGTCGGCGGCGTTCCAGGAGATGAATGCGACACTGCAGTCCACCGTCAGCGACGTGGTAAAAGATGACCGAGGGCTCACGCACCCGCAACTACAACATCTACGACCTCGACGCGCAAGGCTCAACGACGCCGCATGAAGATCGGCGGTCTGAAGCCGGTTTCGGGGCCAGAAGTGATGATTTTGCCAAGACCGACCACATGGTCTGAGGCAGGAAGATCCACCAGCTCATCTGGGGCAATATCGACCTCAAGGCGTCTGACGTAGAGAAACTCATGCGGGTCTGCCGTCTCCGGAAAATGGTATTTCCGAGGGCAAGGAGAACATATGGTCACATGCCCGAGTTCGAGAAACCTCGGCGTCGCACATGAGAAGTTCATTGAAGCCTGCGCCGCAAACGATTACGGCGTATTACAATCGCAAGACAGGCTGAGGCGGGACTCAGAAACCTAGCCTGAGATCCAGCGCATCTCGACGAGGTGATCGGGCTATCTCGTGACGCGATCAAGAAAACATATGTTTGTACGAAAGAGAGCAGCAATGCGAAGATAGAACTCGCATTACTGCCTCTCTTTGTATTGTCAGCCTCCTGTCAGTGGAATGGCTCAAGCTCCCAGAGAACGCCCGTCAGCTGCTCCACATCCATATCGGAGAAGACACGCAGCGTCGGACGCATATCCTCCTCGGGAAGATCGCAACCGTCGCAGCCTCCTCACCGTACTGGAAGAATGCCTCGACGGCACTGCTGGTCAACGTAGATGCGCAAGGAAAGAGTACTGATCAACGTAGAGCTTAAAGCTGCGTAGTCTCGCGTCCCCTGCCGTATTTCTCGTGCGGTCGATGGTCATGACCTGCTCCAGACGGTTGTAGCGGAACACCAATTTCTCCGCCCCATAGACCAGTTCGAGCGCAACGCCTGTAGGCATCCCCACCTCGATGTCGAGCAGCAGCTCAGGAGGTCAAAGAGTTCCGTCTCGAAATGGGCCTGTTTGCCCCGCTCCAGTGGGCGCTCTGTCCTGCGCGGTGGCGCAGTGCCTTCTAGCCCATGTAATCGCCTCGGAGAAAATATGCCCTGACGTAGTGTCAGCACGCGCGGCAGCGCGTGAGTCTGCATCCAGCCCTCCGCGCGCGTTGATAGTCGTCCTCACGGTCGGGCATCCCCATCCAACTGATGAGAACGACGCCCCTCATGCGCCGCCGACCTGTGCATAGAAGTCAAACCTGTGGTCGAGCTCCTTGAACCGCCTGCATGAGCATTCCATTGCGTCCATGGACGGGCTGCCCTGCGATATAGCCGACTGATAGAGATTCTGGCGGTCGTAGGCACGCGCAGGCACCCTGGTGACAGAAGAGAGAACGTCGTAATCCCTGAAGGAGAGGAGGTCTGACACCCCACATATAGCTAAAACCTTCAGCTGTGTCTCTTCAGCTCGCCGCAGACCCAGCCGTCCGCCGTCTCATGGTAGATGAGGACACAGCCGCGCCCTCCTCTGTCTGCGCCCCAGATGATGAGATAGCGTACGCCGTCACGCTCAAACAGGTAGGATCGCGAAAATGCGCCGTAAAGCGGGCGGCGGCGCATCTCATCGATGATGATCTCCTCTTTTTCACCATCCTCGTCGCCTTCGTATACGCGTCAAGCGCTGCGACGGAACTGCGACTGCCTCCGCATCCTTCGCGTGTGCAGGTGTGAGGACGCGCAGCCGCCCGTCCTCCGCAGCGCCTCGAGTAACAGCCGTCCTTGTCGTGCGCGTCGTCGCCATAGGGCGAGCTGGGGCGCACGCTGAGGTACAGAAGTCGCTGGTCTTCGTGTGAGCCCACGATTTATTTTTGCGCGCAGCCGTTCCACTGATAGAAAAGAAAGCAGCCATTGTGGTAGGCGTGCTCGTCCCGATCGTTGATCAGTCTGAATGGCATTTCTGAGATGAAAGCGCTGTGACGGCGATCGGCGGTGAAGGGAAAGCCCTCCGCCAGCCGTGCATCAATGTCCCGCTTGTCAAAATCTCCAGCACTCTACCCTCCGCCGAAAGACGACAAAGGCCGATCAGCGCGACGGCAAAGCCGATCACGTTGACGAGGATGTAGGCGGGCAGATGATCAAGCGATAGGCAGCGTCCCGGCAGAACAGTGATGCCCATGCCCGTCCCCGCGATGCAGGAGCCCGCTGCTGCGCCTCGCGCACGCCCCGCCGACCAGACCGCAGATGAACGGGCGCATGAGCGCAGGTTAATGCCGAAGATCGCAGGCTCTGTGGGATGCTGAGAAAGGCAGGAACGGCTGAGGAAACATAGAGGGCTACGCTTTTTGCATCACGGCATGGCGCAGCGACCGCAACAGGCGGCACCGCCTCTGCGCCACAATCGCACCGGGTCATGATGGCGTTGAACGGGTCAACGCCTGTCGATGCGAGAAGCCGCACCTCGCGCGTTGAACATGATGCACGCCGAACACGACTGATCACCTGATGCAGACGCCGACGACAAAACCGCCGCCGATGCCGTACGGCAGTTTTCAGGAAAGGTACGTACCGCGCCGAAAGACACCGATCTCGAGTGTGCGCGATCGGTCCGATGATGAGGAGCCTGAGCAGTCATCGAGACGAACAGCGTGAGGAACGGCGTGACAATGAGGTCAATGATGTCGGGGCACGAAGGTCTTGAACCATTTCCTGTAAACGCGCCGCAAAGATACTCAAGCACGAGAAAGTGGGCAGAACTGAGTCCCGATAGCCGACCACGGAATCGGAATCCCGAAGATCCCATCGAGAGAGGGACGCATCCCCCGCCGCAATCGCGTAGGCGTTCGGCAGCTGCGGAGCGACGAGCATCAGGCCAATGGCACAATGCCGATGACGCGCGTACCGCCGAAGCGGATTCATCGTCGACCAGCAGACGAGCGCGCGGTGCAGGAAGGCAAGCTGCATCCGTCAGGATCTGACTCCATGCGCAGGAGATTTTCGTCCATCTCGATGCCGAGACCTCAGCCATCCCGCGCAGCCCCATGAAGAGTCCTGTCGCCACGAGCACAGGAAATGACGGGAACAAAGACGTCGCCGAGGGTGTGAGACCTTCTGCAGCGGCGACATACTGCTCGTATGCTCCTGCTTCCGCTGCCCGCAGTCGAGCTGAGATTCGTCCCCGCGACGAAGGCGTCATCATAGACCCTTTGTCGACAAACTCAGTCCCGAGGATGATCTGATACCGGAGCGGCGGCAAAAGAACCGTCCCTTCACACCGTCGATGTTCTCGATCGCCTTCTCGTCGATGCGCGTCTTGTCGCTGACGATCAGGCGCAGACGCGTCGACGTGCGCTGTACTGCGGACATTCCCCGCTCCGCCGACATACCTCCAGATCAACTGGCGGACGCGCCCTTCCTTTCGCAGATTCAGGTCAATGTCATCCTCCTCTGCCTCCTGCCGCAGCCGCGTGCTCCCGCTGAGACCTTCCGCATTGTGAGAGGAAATTTTGTCCCATCCAACGCCAGCGTGATCGTCCCATAGTCTCGCCGCATTGGTCACGAGGATGGGCGTCGTCGTCCCACAGCTGGTCGCGGATGGCGGCGGGATCGAACCGATCAGCAGCTGCCCTTTGCTTTCACCGTATCGCCCTCGCCACATGTGCAGTGAAAATGGATCCCACGAGCTTCACCGTATCCACACCGACATGGATGAGGATATCTCACGCCATCTGTCCCGTGAATCCCAATGGCGTGCTTGTCTCAAAGAGCACAGTCACCTCGCCGTCCACGGGAGAGACAATACGCGCCCTCCGGGTTTCGCCACCGCCGCACCGCGGCCCCATCGCCCTGCCTGCAAAAGGTGTGATCCGACACCTCGACAGCGATCAGCGTCTGCAAAAGGACTGTCCAAACGAATGTCCTTCATAGTACCCTTTATGGAAACGCTGATCATCTCGGCACTTCTTTAGACATCGCCCTCATGCGCATAGTCCTTCAAAATTTTACTAATTTTTCCTTTTCACTGTCAACGGAGACCGCCTAATCACAGCATAATCAGCAAAATTATTTTACAACCCAGAGGCCATGGGATAGAATAATCGGGAAAGTTTTACTGCATACCATGCGGGGAGGTAGCAGAGATGGGCTGTAAAGTAGCGAAGTCGTGTGATCGCCATCGGCAAACTGGCGCGCAAATTCGAAACCAACAGCAGTATTATCCTGCTGACGAGGGAGCTACCCCTCGCGCCGAGATGGTCATCGAGTTAACATCGGGCGAGCTGAAACGCAGACATCATCGTCGGGGATAATTCTCGACGCTTGAAAGCAGGAAATACAGGTCACGCGCGTCGGTGAAATGCGAAACGACACTGATCCGTGACAGCGGACACTGCACGCGTTTTAACACGACAGGCCTACGATGCCGGGGCAGATCGAGCTGGGCGGTCGTCCCGTTCCTCCGATCCTCGGTGGGCTGAAGTTTTCCTTCTCCGAACAAACCAAAGAAATTGTGAGAGCTAGATTCAACTCGTACGCACTCTGGCTCTTTTCTGTACGCATAATGAAGGAGGATGAGGAAAAATCTCGCCATTGTTTTGCCGCGCTGTCGTTCTTCACGCCCGGCTGCGTGGAGCACAAATACGGCAGTTGATGACGCAGAAGAAGATACTCTCTCTTGACCTGTCCCAGCTGAAGTCCCCAGCTTCCTTCGAGAATAAAACGCGTGTCTCGCATTCTTTTCGCGTGGCGGGAAAACCACGAGCTGGCTATGTTGAGAAAAGGGAAAACACGGCGCCTCTGCTGAGCAGCTTGTGTGCCATGGTCTGCCAGTGATGCCATATCTCGAGAGGTACACAGTCATCCCCTATCCTGTCGACCTCAGGAGATGACAGAGAGACGGCAAAGCAGGAGCAGGTCAAACAGGCGCGCCCTGCTGTCTCGCATCAAAGGTCGATGATATGGCGCAGTATGACATCATCTTCCCTGGCTATCCGATTCGGTACCAGGACGGCTTTCCGACGCTGATCACCTTCCTTGAGAGCCATGACTTGCGTGGGAAAGGTCATCATCCCATTCTCCACTGGATCGAGCAATGCAATGAGCGCAAGAGAGGCGGACATCCCGAATCTATGCGGTATAAGGGCGCGGTGTTGCTCCGCGCGCATCCGCCAGGCAAGACGGTGCGTGATGATGCGCGCAGAAACGCAGAAGCAGCATCGCCGTGTGGTGGAGTGGATCGATACCACAACTGACGTGCCCCTGCTCTTCGTTCAATTCTCCCCATGTCCTCGCTCCGGCGCGATGCCTCGCCACCTTCTATCAGTCATGGCATGCACGTGAAATAAATAAAAGGCGCTCACCAACACGTGAGAAGCGTCTTTTTAATGGGCAGCACCGTATATCTCAGCCGCCGTTATCATCGCATCCATCGCGTCGAAGATCGGCAGGAGAAAGGAGAGTACGGCAAAGCAGATGAGTCCCGCGACAACGACGATCATGATCGGCTCAGCGAGTGCTGTCACACGCCGTCCATAACCTCCGCCCGTCGTGCACCAATACCTGCCGCCTGCGGAAGAATGCGTTCCAATTCTGCCTCCCTCGCCTGCGGCCAGCATGCCGCGCGACGAGAGGCGAAGTAGATAGTCATCTCGCCATGATCTCAGTGTGAGGCTGCGCCCCTCAGTGAGCCGCCGCTCTCACGCTCGCCCAGCAGGCGGCGGATCGCACGATTGCCCGCTCTGCCGCGCACGCCAGTGCGCGACGGCGCGGTCGAGACGAATCCCGCTGCGCAGAAGAACGGCGAGAACGCATAGGATCATCTGCCACGCACGACAGCGGATGAATACGCCCACAACAGGCAGGCGCAGGATGCAGCGGTCACAGAGAAAGCGCACCGACGGAATGCGCAGGAGCAGTCCAATACCGAGGGGCACGGCGAGAAGGACAATACCGCGCCGCAGGCGCATCGGCGATCTGTGCCGACGCCGTGAGGAGCAGCGCAGTCGGCAGCGGAAGATCGGCATGCAGATCCGCCAGAGTGCCGAAGATGGGCAGAATAAAGACGGTCAGTGAGGGCGATGGAGAGCACAACTGCCACCAGTAAAAAGAGGATAGAGGAGCGCGCCCACGTGCCTCGCGCATACGGTGCTCCTCCGTGAGAAACGATGCCGCCGCTGCCCGAGCACGACATCGAGCGAGCCGCCTCCCCGCGCGCGTACCATGCCGACGAGGACAGGGGAAAAGATCGGTTGCTTTTGTCTCCATCGCCCGCGAAAGCGGCATCCCCTGCATGGCCGCATGATGTAGGTCATGAAGCAGACGTCCTGACGGCGATGATTCTCCCACGCCGTCGCGCAGGCGTTCCAGTGCGCGGTGCATAGGAGTCCCACGGCGAGGAGGGCGGGACAGCTCCTGAAAGAAGCGATCTGCTCCGTCCGTCACGCCACCGCGGCGCGACCGCCACTGCCGTGTCTCCTGCGGCAGGCGCAGGGCGCGCCGCTCTTCGATGCGCACGGCCGTCTCACCGCGCTCCATGAGCATCCAGCGCTGCCGGCGCGCTCTCCGGCTCAATGATGCCGTGTATCTTTCGCCCCTCTGCCGCACGCCGTATAAGAAAACACCGTCAGCGCGAGGACGCCCATGCGCGGAGTGCGTCCTCTGCCATCTCCGCCGTCTCGCATCCCTGCGCGGCACCGCTCATCATGAGCGTCTCGAGCTGATCATAGCGTCCCCGCTGCAGGACATTTCTGCACGGCGGGGTACCAACCAGCGTCTCAAATGCGGCAATCGTCCACTCGCCCCGCCGCGGCAGAAGCCGCGGCAAAAGATGCCGCGTACAACATCAGCAACTGGGCGCGCACCGCATCCCGCGCATCCGCCGGGAAGAAGTTTCTCCACGCGGCGCGCCGCCCTGCGCTGCCGTCCCCGCGCGGATTGTCCCCACGACGAGCACGCCCGTCGCCGCCGCGAGGAGGTCGCCTCGGCGTCGCGCGGTCACGGATCTCACCTACGAGCAGGAGATCGGGGATCCCCACGCAGCGCGCTGCGCACCGCGGTCGGGAAAGGAAGCAAAAATCCCGCCCCTCTTCCCGCTGACTGAAAAGGCACGATCTGCGGCAAAAACATATTCGACGGGATCCTCAAGCGTGATGATATGGAGGGAGCGCGTATGGTTGACCGCATCGATGAGTGCGGGCAAGCGTCGTCGTCTTTCCTGCTCCGTCGCCCGCAGAGGAGCACGAGTCCATCCCTCGTCTCCAGCGCCGTGCGCACGGCAGACGCGCTACCGATCTCGTCGGGTGTCATGATTCGCTCAGGCAGGAGACGCAGGGAAAGAGCCATCCCCTCCTGCGTCCGATAAAAGTCCTCGAAACCGCCGTCCCTTCCAGTTCCACGCGGCATCGACATCCCTGCACAGAAAGAAGAGCGCGCTGCGCATCCGAGAGCATTTGACAGGCACAAGCCCATCAGTGCCGCTGTGGGATGAGATCCTCCGCCATCAGCACGCCGTCACGGCGGCATCTGTATCTGCTGATGCGGTCCGATGAGATCCGAGGCATTCACTGTCTCATGCGGCGCAGCAGTTCCTGCCACGCGTCCGTTTCATCCATAGAGTGCACGCTCCACCTCCTCTAACGTCGTCTCCCCTTCGATCGCCTTTGCCGCACCGTCCTGCCAGAGAGAGCGCATCCCCTCCGCCTCTGCCGCGCGCCGCAGATCATCCCGCGATCTCGCCCGAGGATCGCCGTGCGGATATGCTCGGAGATGGGCAGCATCTCGTGTATCGCCATGCGTCCATCGATAACCGCTCCCGGACAGTGCGGGCAGCCGCGTCCGCGCACGAGCATCATCCCTTCAGCGATAGAGCGATCCCGAGGAGAAGAGCCTCATCTGAGCCTGCAGCGACGGTGTACGTCCTCACGACAATGCACGCAGACACGGCGCACTAAGCCGCTGGGCAACGACCCCGAGAGCGTCGCGCTGCGAGCAAAATAGGACGGCGTCCCCATCTCGATCATGCGAGAAAATCGCGGCGACACAATCCTCCGTATGGAGCGTCGAGAACAGCGCGTGTCCCGTGAGGGCAATACGCACCGCCATCTCCGCCGTCTCACGGTCGCGATCTCGCCCAAAGCGATCTTCTGACATCCTGCCGCAGTGCTGCCCGCAGTCCCGCGACAAAGGTCAGCCCCGCTCTGGACATACGGCAAACTGACTGATTCCGTCAATACGTCGCCCACGGGATCTTCGAGCGTCATAACGTGACAGTTTGTGTCATTGAGCTCGGTGAGTGCCGCATAGAGCGTCGTCGTCTTTCCCGAGTTCATCGGTCCACAGACGAGGAGGAGCCCCGTCGGCGATGGATGAGGCGTTCAAAAATCGCTTCTGCTCTCCGGGCGTGAAACCGAGCTCCTGCAGTGAAGGAATCGCTCCGTCCCATCCATAATGCGCACAACCATGCGCTCGCCGCCCACGACGGGAAGAACCGCCACACGCATATCGACGCTGCGCTCCCTCACGTGGATAGCGAATCTGCCCATCCTGAGGACGGTTGCGCTTTGCCGTGTCGATGCCCGCCATCACCTTTAGACGTGCGATAACGACTGGGGCGATTACCGCCGGCAGCAGGCTCGGATACGCGCGCAGCAGCCCATCGACGCGGACGCGGACGCAGTCCTTCCTCCATCGGCTCGAGATGAATATCCGTCGCCCTTCGTCCAGTGCCGCATCGAGAACGGCATCCACGAGTCGTCAGTACGATGACGCCGCGTCCCTCCGGACGAGACGGCAGGCGCATTTCACGTACGGCATTTGTCATCAAGACGCTGCAGCATTTCTGCTCCATCGGTATGGCTCCTTTCCGATGTGCCGTCATAATCCACCGCGAGGAGATACAGCCCGCCGGCCGAGCCGTGGGCGGCGCGAGCCGACGATCCCGTGCTGCAAAGATCTCCGCAAGCGCCCTGTGAGATACGCCCCTGCACCGACCGCCACAGCCGTACTGACGATATTGCGCACCATGTGATAGAGAAAGCCCGTGCCGTGGATATAGAGCGAGAGACGCCCTCCCCTCCGCCGTCAGACGGATCGTATCGAGCGTACGGACGTGGGCGACATCGGCGCACCACCCGCCGCACGAAATGAGGAGTAGCCATGTGTCCCCCTCGCGAGACGCAGCGCCGCCCGCATCGCATCGTGATCGAGTGGCTGATAAATCTGCCACGCATAGCTGCGCGTGAAGGGATTCGGCACGCGGCACCCTCCATGCGATAGACGCATGCCTTGCCCGTCGCACTGTGACGCGCACCGAAATCCCGCGCTGCCTCCCACGCCTCCGATACGACAATATCCGGCGGCAGGAGGCCGTTCACCGCACGCGGCAGGCGCTCCGTCGATGCGGCCGTCCGTGAAGAAATTCACCACCTGACCATAGGCATGAACTCCCGTATCCGTGCGTCCCGCCGCCGCGAGCTCCACCGTCTCGCCGCAAACCTTGGCGAGAGCCGCCCCAAGGACATTCTGCACGCACGGATGTGGCGGCGTCTGCCGCTGAAAGCCATGATAGTTCGTCCCATCGTAGGCGACCTTCAACGCGATATTCCGCGCACGCGCCTTCATCGTCGCCACATGCTCAGGGCGCAAGACTCAGCCCTCCCGCACTCACGGCACAGATGCCCGCCTGCACTCGAGAACAAAAGACGGCGACAGCCGCATAGTCGACACGCCCGGATGTGCAGCTCCTTCATCTGCGTGCGTCCTTCCCCGCCGCGGTAGCAGCGCGCCTCCATCGCCATCGCGAGCTCATCGGCACGGCGAAACGCAGAGAGGAAGAGCGGCACGAGCACAGGTACAATGGCACGCATCCGCCGCACGATACTGCCGTGCTCAAAATCCGCCCCGCGTGCCTTCTGCGCCTTCACTGATACGATCCAGCTCCTCCAGCAGCGTCGGACAGAGCGCAGGGCAACCGTCATCATCATCGACAGCTCATGCACGGGAACGCCCACACGGCGCAGCGGAGAGAGGAGTGCTTCCAGCCCGTCGGTCAGGCGCAGCGGGCCTGTCGTCGTGTCAGCAGCGTACTCAGGCAGAAATGAGCAGAATGAGGCGCAGCCCGATATACACACCGCGCGTCAGCCCCCTCCCACGTCGCCGACAGTGGGCCGACAGCAACAGTTCGGTCCCCGGCGTGTCATAAAGAGATGCACGCTGAACGTAAAGAGCACGATCCAGAGAATCGGACGAATCGAGCGCAGCTGCATCCCGAGCGGAACCTGCGAAACGATCATGAGCAGCGCAATGCTGATGCCGAGCGCAAGAAAGCCTGCCGCGTTCTCTGACAAAGAAAAACGAGCAGCAGGTAGAAGAACAGGAGAACAATCTTGACGCGTGGATCCATGCGGTGCAGGGAAGGAATCTTCCAGGCAGATAGCGTCCGATTTGTATCGTCATTCAGCAAGATTTACCACGTCCACTTTCTTTTTTCCATTATATCATCAATGATGGTGTTTTTCATTTATTTTTAGAAAAATGCTATGCTATACTCTCTACAACAAGTATCTTGTACTTGTCCTCTATCAATTCTAACTATTAAAGAAGCGCGATAGATCCAACATTAACGCCTTATCCATGCTTTTTCAAAAACAGAAAGGGTTTCCCTATGGAAGACGTATTTATCGGTCGGCAGGCCATTCTCGATCAACAAAAAGGTCTATGCGTACGAGATGCTCTTTTCGCAGTGGTTTGAAAAATGCTTTTGATCCGACACTGGATGGAAATGTGGCCACGCAGAGCGTCATGGTCAACGCCATGCTCGATTTTGGCATGAAAGAAACTCGTCTCTCAACCATAAAGCATTCATCAACTTCACCGAAAAGAATCTTCTGACGCGAGCGCCAAAGCTTCTCCCGCCCGACAGCATTGTGGCTGAGATTCTGAAACTGTCCCCGGCTCCGAAATCATTGAAGCTGTAAAAGAGCTAAAAAGACGAAGGCTGACAAAATTGCTCTTGATGACTTTATTCTCCCTGCCTGGTTATGAACCACTGATCGACTTGGCGGATATCATCAAGGCAGACTTCCGCATCACAACTGATCCAAAGGAACGTACCCTGTTTGCGCGAAGTACTTCCTCCTCACTGTTCGGCTGCTTGCTGAAAAGATCGAGACAGAAGACGAATTTCCGCCAGGCTGTCGACGCAGGCTATGTTCTCTTTCAAGGCTACTTTTTCTGCAAACCTGTCATATTGCACAAAAAGAGGCTCACAAACAATGAACTCTCCCGCATACGATTACTGAAGGAAGTCAACCGCCCTGACTTCAATTTCTTTCTGCCATCACCGATGTAATCTCTGCGGACACAAGCCCTGTGCACAAGCTGCTCACCTACATCAACTCCGTCGGCATCGGCCTTAACCATCACGTCTCCAATCTGCGGCAGGCGACTGTACTCTCGGAGCAAGCGGCATTCGCAGCTGCGACTCTCATCAGTCTCCAAAACCTTTTCTGCGGACAAGCCGCCGGAGCTGTTCACGCTCTCACTCATGCGTGCAAAGTTCTGCGAATTGATCGCAGAGAAGCTAAAGCGTCCGACCATCACGCCTGACACAGGTTTTTTGCTTGGCATGTTCTCCTGATTGACGTACTGCTCAACCAACCGATGCCTGAGGTTCTTAAAGAAGTTACTCTCTCCAATGAGCTCAACGCGGCACTGATTGGGGAAGACAATGACCTGCGTCGTCTGCTCGACCTCGTCATCTCCCCATGAAAAAGGTGACTGGGAGACGGTTGCCGGCTGTTGTATACGAGAGAGAAGATTCCATTTGATGATCTTGCTCCCATTTATAATGATGTACTTTTGAATGGTACAACATGGTGCAGGCTGTCAGCTGACGAACAATCATATAAAAAGAAGCCCATCACATGTGTGTAGTGACCCCAAAAAAGTTAGACCTGAAAGCGTAGGAAAAGCAAATCCTTCGCTTTTTTTCTATGCGGCGAGATGTTTGCGACGATACTGAGCAGGACTGAGCCAACCAAGAGACTTTTGATACGATGCTCGTTATAGTAGACGATATATTCCTCGATCGCCGTCTTGAGCTCCTCGTAACTATGGTAGACGCGCCCATAGTAAATCTCTTTGCTTTAAGAGTCCAAAGAAGTTTTCCATCACACTGTTGTCCAGACAGTTCCCTTTGCGTGACATGCTCTGAAAGATTTTCTCCTCCTTCAGCCGCTTCGTGTACGACTTCATCTGATATGCCCACCCCTGATCGGAGTGGAAGGTGCGCCGATAAGGACAATCCGATGTCACACGAATTGCTTCGTTCAATGCGCTCTGAATCCTCGCGGCAGACGGTATCTGTCCGATGTGAAAAACTGACAATCTCCGAATTAAAGAGATCCATATACGGATCGAGATACAGCTATGGGCGACGGACTTCCCATCCTCGCCCTGCAGCCAGTATTTGAACTCACTTGTATCTGTTGTGATCTTCTGGTGCGGGATAGAGGTTTTGAATCTGCGGTTCAGGAGATTGTCTGCAACCTTGCCGACAGCCCCCTTGTAAGAGCGGTACTTGCGCGTTCTGTGCGTAAAGGAATGCACTTGAAGTCCAAGCTTCTGCACAATCCGCTGCACCGTCTTGCGATTGATCTTGTGCCCAAGATTTCGCAGCTGTGCCCATAATCGGCGATAGCCATAATCTTTGTGTTCTTTACGAATGGCAAGGATAAGTTGTTCCCGCACATCCGGCACTTCCGGTTGAGCAAAATTTCTTTTGCCAGTACATATAGGTCGCTTTGGGAACCCCTGTGACGGCAAGGATGTCTTTCAGCTGAAATTCTCCTCGGAGGCTGTGGACGATCCTTGCCTTTTTGCTCTGCATCTTTTCCTGCAGACGCAGCCTCCTGAGCTCTTTTAAATAGGCGATCTCGATGCGCAGTCTCAGATTTTTCGTCTTGCAGAGCCTTCAGCTGCTGCGCAGTCTCGTCTTGTGGGGAATCTTGCAGCCGCGCTTTTCGTTGTTTCGGCATGGTGGGTGCTCTTCCTTTCGGCTTGGGGCGGAGGGCATCCACGCCGCCGCTGCGATATTCCTTTGTCCAGCGGGCGAGCAGAGTCGGATTGTTCAGACCAAGCGCGATGGCTATCTCCTGATAGGATGCCTCTGTTGACAGATAACATTCTACCGCAGAACACTTAAATTCAAAAGTGTAGGTTTGCTGTGCGCGGGAGCGTCTCAGACCATCTTCTCCAAATGCTTGATATGCTTTTACCCAATGTTCGATTTGAGATTTCGTAATCCCGTGCCGTTTGGATAAGGCTCTGTATCCTCCTTGTCCTGCAAGGTATTCCCTTACAATCTTCAGTTTGTATTCTGTACTGTATTTTGCCATTACAATACCCCCAAAAGTTAGTTTCTCTAAGTCTAACTTTTGGGGGTCAGGTCAGTGTCGATGGGCCTTTTTGTGTCCATATACAGATTACTTCGGATTATACTCCAGAATCTTAATCTTGGCTCCTCATTAAGGTCAATCGACCTCATCCTCCGAGATCGTCACGATCGGGAGCGGCACAACACCGTGCCGGATACGCCGTGATCGTCCCTCGCGATGATTGCTGAGGAGAACACGTGAGCCAGGGAAGGCATTCTTGATATTCATCAGTACGGGCAGGCAGACCCTGCGGATCGAGCGTCGTATACATCTGCCGCGCAATCTCCGTCACCGCATCGAACGGCGTACGGCGCGGATAGCCCTCGCGTTCGACCGTGAATATTGTCATAGAGATCCGCCACAGCGATGATGCGAGCATAGATATGGATGTCGTCCCCTTGCTGTTGAACGGGAAGCCGCTTCCGTCCATGCGCTCATGATGCTGCATCGCCGCAAGGCGCACGCCCTCCGTCAGTCCCGCCACATTGTTGAGGATATGCGCGCCATCCACCGTATGCTGGATGGCTTTTTTCATAATCCTCCCCTCAAGGCTCGCGATGTTCTTCTCGAGGAGCCGCTGGTCAAACTTTGACTTTCCGACATCATGGGGAAGCCCGCAAGAACAACATCCTTTGCCGTCTCGCGGTCAAGCTTCATCCACTTGGCAATCACCCTGCGAGAATCGACACACGCAGCGAGTGGTTGTAGATGTCACTTGCGAGATGGTTGACCTCATTCAGATAATCAATCGTTCCGCTCCGGCGCGAGAGCGGGCAAAGGTCCTCCTGCACCATCCCGTTCGTTTCCCTGTACGGGAACTGTACCCGTCTTCTTTGTCTCCTCAAAAGATTGACTTCGCTGTCCCTGATGACATTCTCATACTGTTTGATGAAAAGATTGCTGCGCGAAAAGATCGGTGAATTCTCTTCCGCCAGCTCTGTTTCATCCTTAATGTAGACAACAGGAATCTTCAAGAACTTCAGACGCGTGATATGCGCCTGCGTCAGCTCCGTATTCTCAGATACAACCACTACACGCTTAGCGTTGACGATCGTCCGTGCAAGTATCATCCCATTCTCAAGATCGTCTACGGATATAGCACGCAAAGCAAGCCCTCCCCTCGGTTACGCTCATTCTTTCTACGAAATTCTCATGTCTATAAATAGTCTGACCTTTAACGCAAAAAACCTGCTTGATTAAAAATCTTGACATATTTTCTTCACCTATCGTATAATACATCCACACCAGTACTTTATTGCATTAAAGCAGTAGAAGGATAAGGAGAAATGAAGATGAACTGGAAAGCGATTCTGACCGGAGCAACGGTACTCGCCTGCTCGGCAGCACTCCTCGCAGGGTGCGGCAGCAGCGAGAAAGCCCTCGACGGATAATGCAGCAGAGATGGGAAAAGATCATCGTCGGGCTTGACGACAATTTCCCGCCGATGGGCTTTAAGGACGAGAACAACAAGATCGTCGGTTTCGACGTTGATCTCGCAGAGGAAGCAGCAAAACGTCTCGGTCGAGAGGTCGAGTTCAAGGCGATCGACTGGTCAAGCAAGGAAGCCGAGCTCAAGAGTGGCCGCGTGCAGGTGCTCTGGAACGGTCTCGACATCACCGAAAAGCGCAAGGAGAATATGCTCTTCTCGAAGCCCTATATGGACAACCACCAGATCATCTTCGTAAAGAAGGGCAACACTGCCGTCACGGATGAGAAGAGCCTCGCGGGCAAGACCGTCGGCACGCAGAGCGCGGGCACGGCAGGGAGTATATGGACGCCTCGGACTTCTACTAAGAAGGAAGTCAAAGAGGTCAAGAAGTACCCCGACCACGTTGCCGCGTTCATGGATCTTGAGAACGGCCGCCTCGATGCCGTCGTCGGCGACGAGATCGTCGGCCGCTACTACATGAGTAAGCATCCCGACACACTGGATGCACTCGACGTGGTCGTCGGTCCAGTGAGCGAGTTCGGCATCGCGTTTGCGAAGGACAACACGAAGCTGCGCGACGAGGTGCAGAAGGTCCTCGACGAGATGAAGGCGGACGGCACGATCGCCAGATCTCGACGAAGTGGTTCCGGGCGACATCACGACGTAATGAGCTGCACTCCTGCCATGCGCGGTGTTCCCCGTCCCCTTCAGGAGGCGGATGCCCGCACAGCAGAGGCATAAAGAAAGAGCTGCTGTACGATGTCGAATCATCGCGGCAGCCCTTTTTCTGTGAGGAACATCATTCATGGATAAAAACACTGGATACCATCCGCGTCTCATGCTCGAGGGCTCAGGCATCACCCTCGAGATTTTCTGTGTCACGCTCGCGCTTTCCCTGCCGCTGGGGCTCTTTGTCGCGCTCGGACGGCTTCTCCCACTTTCGGCCGCTCAGCCGCATCCTCGAAATCTACATCTGGATCATGCGCGGTACACTCACCGCATGCTGCAGCCGTTTTTGTCTACTTTGCCCTGCCGATGGTCGGCATCCCTGCTCCCGACATCGCGGCAGCACTGCTCGCTTTCGTCCTCAACTACGCCGCCTACTTCGCCGAGATCTTCCGTGCGGGCATGCAGGCGGTGCCGCGCGGTCAGTTCGAGGCAGCACGCGTCCTCGGTATGAGCGGCCCGCTCACCATGCGCCGCATCATCCTGCCGCAGGTACTGCGCATCACCCTGCCGCCCGTCAGCAACGAGACCATCAACCCGTCAGGACACATCCCTCGTCTACATCCTCGCCATGAACGACCTCCTGCGTGTCGCGCGCACCATTGTCCAGCGCGAGTTTGACATGACCCCTTCCTCATCGCAGGCATCTTCTACCTTGCCATGACCGCTGTACTCACCTACGGATTCAAAAACTGGAGGCGCACCATGGCAGATACGGAAACCAAGGCACGATGCTCAGGATGCGCGGCATCCACGAAATCCTTCGGTGACCTCAGCGTCCTCCGCGGATCGACCTCACCGCGCGCGGTGAGGTACTCGCCATCATCGGCTCCTCCGCTCCGGGCAAGTCAACGCTCCTGCGCTGCATCAACCGTCTGGAGACCATCGACCGCGGCGACATCACGATCGGCGGAGGTGCGTCTGCCATACGCCGACGGTGCGACATCGGCGACCTACGCGGACGCTGTCGACGTGCGGCGGATCCTCATGGCGACAGGCATGGTCTTCCAGCAGTTCAACCTCCCCACATGACCGCGATCGAAAACCTCATTGAGGCAATCGATTCACGCTCGCGGGATGACGCGATGAGATCCTCCCCATGCTCGCCGTGACCTTCTAAAAAGTTGGGCCTCCGACCGGCGAGAACTACCACCCGAGCCAGCTCTCGGCGGACAGCAGCAGCGCGTCGCCATCGCGCGCGCCCCTCGCCATGAAGCCGACATCATGCTCTTCGACGAGCCGACTTCCGCCCCTCGATCCCGAGCTCACCGGTGAAGTGCTGCACACCATGCTGACCTCGCCGCCGAGCACTATGACCATGATCGTCGTCACGCACGAAATGGCAGCATGCACGCGAGGCAGCCACTCAACGTCGTCTTTGGCGGAGAACGCGTCATCGTCGAGCGAGAGCCGCAGACATTTTTCCATGCGCCGAAGGAGGAACGCGACCCGAGAGTTCCTGGCGGAATATACTGAAGGGAATCGTTGATAAGTGGAAGTGTTGCCAACAAAAAGAGGCATCAAGACGATGGAAATGAATCCACTATTGGAGCTCAGTACATACACGAAACGGACAGATACGGAGTGACATTCCTGTATCTGTCCCGTTTGGTTACAAACTCAGACGTCCGCAGCGTCTTCTCCGTCCAGAAGTACGCGATCACGACGGGAATGCCGCACCGATCCATGCGAGGATTGGCGAGACACGCGCCGAGAGAGATCTGAGATGGGCGCAGGAGGAAGATCGCCGCACCGGCACGCATGACGAGCTCCATCGCCCCCGCGATCGTCGGAACAACGCTCCGCCCGAGCCCCTGCAGGACGTTGCGGCAGACGAGCGGGACGTTGAGAATAATGTACGTCGAACCGTTGACGGTGAGGAAGGTCTGCCCATAGGCGATAACCTCCTCCGCCCCCTCTGCATCCGCGCCGACAAAGAGTGCGAGCAGATGCGTCCCAAAGGCGATAAGCAGAATACCGATGGCGATGGCAAAGGCGGCGATGACATCTTGAGACAGGCATGCACACCCGCGCGAATGCGCGCATACCTGATGTGCGCCGTAGCTTCGAGCCGTATACGCCGCCATGGCATAGCCGAAGGAGAGCATGGGCATGACGGCGACGGCGTCGATCTTCTGCGTTGCCGCGTATGCCGCCACGGGCAGTGCGCCGAGGTTGTTAAGGGCAACTTGGAGGATGATCGCACCGAGGGCAATCACGGAGGACTGCAGCCCCATTGGAAGCTCCCAGCCGCAGATGCGCGTAGCGAGGAGCGAGGCATCTGGTTTCCAGTCCTGCCATACGGGACAGAGTGCGGGGATGCGCCGTCGTATATAAAGGGAAAAAGACGAGCATGCCAATCGCCTGTGCGGCGACCGTCGCACCCGCCGCGCCCGGATGCCCAACCAGAACCAGTATGGCAATCGGCTCAAGAACGAAAATTGATGGCGGGTAATGCCCAGAATGACTGTCGGTGTCGTACTGTCTCCGAGGGCACGGATAAGACAGTTCTGCAAATAGAGCAGAAGAAATCACCATCAGCCCTGCAAAGATGATGGAGAGAAAAATCCACGCCCATCTAGAATCTCAGGCGGAGTTTCCATAAGGATGAGCAGCGGCCGCGTCAGCGGAAAGACGAATGCGGTCAGGAGAAGTGCTGTCAACATACCGAGCAGGATACACATCGCCGCACTGCGGCGCACGCCCGCCGCATCGTCCGCGCCGAACCGCTGTCCCGTGCATGAGATCGTGATCCCCGTGCAGAACCCCGCAATGAAGCCGAGCGCGAGAACATGAGAGACGCCCGTACAGCCAACGGCGGCAGGGTGCATTCACCCCAGGAACCGCCTGACGATGAGCTGTATCGACAAAGCGAATAGAGCTGCTGCATCATATTTCCCGCAATCAGCGGCAGAGCAAAGAAAAAGATCAGCCGTGCGGGGTCACCCGCCGTCATATTCTTCGTCATTCGAGATACCTCGTCACAATGGTACGCAGTTTCTCTTGAAAGTACACGGTATTCGTATAGAGCACCCCTGCGTTTGGCGCAACTTGATGAGATAGAGCTGCGGATCGCCGCTCACCCAGAAGTCCGTGGGTGCCGGGGTCACCGTGATGCCCTGCTTTTCAAAGTTGAGCACGGCGCGCGGCAAATGGAACGCCGAGGTCACGAGAATCGGATGCACAAAGCCCTCACGCCGCAGGATTTCCGCCGTATAGCGCGCGTTCTGCCCCGTTGTGAGGCTGCGTGTCTCCACATAGATCATATCGTCCGCACGCCGAGTGAGCGCAAAACGCGCCGCGCGATCTCCGCCTCAGAGCCCGTATCACTGAACACCCGCCCGCCCGAGAGCAGAATTGGCAGATGTGCGCAGGCAGCTGGCGGCATACCGCGCGAAGGCGCGAGGACGGGCCGTGCGAGCATCCCCGTGCCGTCCACATCCTGCACATCCGCGACTGCCCCGCCGCCAAGCATGATGATGACATCGCCTGCGGCGCCTCGGGCACGGGATACGTCCGCTCAAGCTCCCCCATCAGGCGATCCGATACGGCCCGATGGAGAGAAGATAGAGCATAGCGGCGAAAGCGCACCGAGCAGCACAGCCGCACGAGATTGATGTCGCCTCTTCCATAGATAGACAGCAAGCCCTA
>BNJV01001752.1_pt1 | contig 21280 bp, 37 predicted proteins | sample 8540591 | NCBI WGS metagenome assembly BNJV01 (sample SAMD00202457, study PRJDB9452) | human saliva metagenome | host: Homo sapiens | reverse complement strand
TTCTTCTATGTGCATGCACATATGGCATATAGGGTTTTGAACTCCGGAGAAGGAGGACTTCAAGAATATGAAATCGTAGTACAAAAAAATTTTTGAACATTTTTATAACTCTCTACCGAAAGTACAGATTATTTTTCAAGAACCCTTGTAAGATGAAAAAGGTATTTTCACTATTAAGCCTTCCCGAGAAAGACAACGTAGCTATGCGAGATACTGATCAGCTTTCATGTAAACCACAACGATGTTGTTTATAGTCAGGAAGATGCGGCTGCGCTTGCTCGTGCTTTTGATGATGCGGCCCATAAGCTGGGAGACTTCATGGGCAAGATTCGCTCCGAGGGCATGCATGCTGCCCAAGAGTTCCGTGGTCGGTACGCCACATTATTTGTGCTCAATTATGGTCAGTGTATGGATGATGCCCACAGGCTGGCAGATGCATGTCAGCGTGCGGCTGAGGCTGTGAGGAAGATTGCTCGGGCGGCTGAAGCTGAGCAGGATAATCGTCGTCGGGTACGTGAAGCTGAGTTATGGCATGATACTGCAAATTATGTCAACGGTAACAAGGACGTAGGTTTTGATGATGAAGAAAACAATGAAACTTATAAGCAGGATCCTTTTTACCTGCATACCGCGCTGATCCAGGTCCTGAGATCGAAGTTAATCCAGGGTTAACCCTAACGCTAATACTAAACCTACTTTGGGGCGTTTGGGAGAGGTACCTCATGAACCTGAGCCGCCTGCGAGTATTGCTGAACCAAAAAGTTCGAACAGCGAGAAATATGCTGAAGGTTTAGCTTCTCCTGGTGGTACTTCTTCTGCAGATCCTGATGCTTTGGAAAAGTACACGAACTTTGTGCTGAACACGCTCAATATTGAGATGAATGCTGCGTTCACCGCAGTTAGCAACGCCTATGATACGTACTTGAAAACATGTCAGTGGGGCGTGCTGATTATCGATACGTTGTTGCTCTCAACTAAGAATTGGATTTTGGATAATGATAATGATGCTGCCTGGATTAATGCGGTAGCTCAGGCGTTTCGTAATGCTGGTGCCGGAGTGAAATTTACGGTTTCAGATGCTGCGTTAGCGTCTTCAATTCAGCAAGCCGGTGTAAATCCTGGGCGTAAATGGTTAGAGGTCGCTGACGTTCAGGTTTTTGGCACACAAATTTCGAGTGGTTATGCAAACGATCCCGTGAATGTGGCAACGGGGAATTTCATTGAGGAGGAAAAAGACCTCAGCGATGGTGGCGTGTCTTTGGTGCGGATGTATAACAGTATCGCTGCTGCTGGGGCGGCGTCTACGCATGAGGGGTATGCGGCTCCGACGGGTGTGTTTGGGCCTGGGTGGTCTTCTACAGTGGATACGCATTTGGGGTTTACGGCTTCCGGTGTGGTGTGGGTTGATGTTGATGGGCGGCAGGTCTTCTTTGCTCGTGCTGGGGCTGGGTTTACTCGGGCTGCGGGGGAGGCGTGGTGGCTGCATCGATATGCGGTGAACCCAGCGGATTCGTCTGCGTCTCAGGTTTCTGACTCTGAGAATGGTGCTGTTCATGATGAGGCTAACGGTGGCGTGCGTGCGCAGGCCGCGCGTGCTGGGTTTGCTGCTGTGATTTCTTTGGCCGCTGAGCAATCTGACCGGATGGTCTCTGACGGTGAGTTTTATGCGGTGTCGAATAATACCGGGCAGTACCATTACTATACGCGGGGCGGTGCCTGGCTGGGCTCGTGGGGGTCGGAACCTGGTTCTGCGGTTGCCGCTATCTATGAGGACGCTTCCAATGGTGGTTCTTCCTCTCGTGTGCGGGCTATGGTGGGTGCTTTCGGTAAGGCTATCCGCCTCTCGTATGATGATGTTTCTGGGCGTGCGGTGGCTGTTACTGGGGCTGGATCTCGGGTGGAGTATGCCTATAGTGAGACGGGGCATCTGGTAGAGGTGACAACCTACGCCCTAGCCTCGCAGACAACATCCGATCCCGTGGATGAGCCTGAGAGTGCTGTCAAGGGTGGTACTGCTGCGGCTTGCGGCGTTGTGGTTGCCTCGCGCTTGTATACGCATACCGAGGATGGCTTGGTGCAGACGGTCACGGGCACTGGCGGCGTGCGTGAGGTGACTAATGTGTATGGGGATCCGGATAATCCGGGGCGTGTTACCCAGCAGGTCAGTGAGCATGGCCGAGTAATTGACTATACGTATTTGCCGGGTGGGATTACGCAGATTACCACCGGTACCCATGAGAACACTCTAGCGGCTGACTCTGATGGCTCTGATGCTGCGGACACTGCTGAACGGGCGCTGCATCCGAATACGTGGGTGTCTGATAGTAAAGGGCGTTTAGTCTCGGTTACGTCGGCGGAAGGGTCTACGGTTCGGTTTATTTATGACGCGTTTGGGAACCGGATTCAGGTGACCGATCTTGAAGGGGCGCGGACGGTGCGGTCTGCGAATACTCGTGGGCTTGTGGTGAAGGAGCTTGCTTCTACAGGTTCGATGAGTATTACCGAGTATGACAACTTGGACCGACCGGTTCACAAGCGGACATATGGCTCGAAGGATGAGTGGATTCGTAAGATGCTCCGGTAAAGGTTATTTCATATGAGTATGCTGAGGAGGGTTTTTCGCGTCAGCCGGTTGCGGTGACGACTGATGGTGCCACCAGCCGGTATACCTATACGTCGGCGGGGCAGATATCGTCAGTGACAGATCCGACAGGGGTCGTGACGCGGCTTTCCTATGATGCTCGGGGGAATCTGACCGGGGTGCTCAATGCTGTGGGCGACATGCTCACGGTTGAGCATGATGCCCAGGATCGGCCCGTTTCAGTAGTTTCTCCGTCAGGAGGAACTATGCGGGTTGAGTATGACGCTGCCTCGCGTCCTGTTCGGGTGATTGACCCGGCGGGGAACCCAAGTGTGTATACATATACTCCTGCGGGTAAAGTCGCCAGTATCACGGATGCGGTTGGGGGCGTGCGCCAGTTTGAGTACAACGCCGCTGGGGAACTGGTTGCGCAGGTGGCACCTGATGGCGCCCGTACCGTGCGTGAGATCAACGAGCTGGGATACACGGTTACTGAGACTGACCCGTTAGGGCATGTGACGAAGTTTGTTCATGATGGTATGGGCAGGGTTACAGAAAAGATTGACCCAGCCGGGAATGTGTGGGCGAGCCGGTATAACGCTGCTGATACTTTGGTGGAGCATACCGATCCGACGGGTGTGCTCACACGGGTAAGTCGAGATAGTGCTGCCGGTGAGATCACGCATCAGGACGGTGTTGGGAACACCGCGACGGTGGGATTTGACGCGCTGGGTCGGGTGATGAGCAGTATTGACCCGTCTGGGGCAGTCACATCGTGGGCGTACCAGTTTCTGACTAACACCACGGCTGCCTTCGTGGGTGAAGGAAATCGGGAGCCTGTGCATCGTCAGGGTGCTTCAGAGTCTGTTCGCGTGCAGGATCCGACAGAGAATCTGGTGAGGGTTCCCGGTGCCCATGCGTTGCGGACGTGTACTGATGCTGCTGGTCAGGTTTCGGGTGAGGTGTGTGATGCTGCTGGGCGGGTGCTCAGGCAGGTGCGTGCCTCGGGGGCTGTGACGGAGTATTCGTATGATGCGTGTGGTCGGGTTGCCTCAGTGACAGATGCTGATGGGGTGATGACTGAGTACCGGTATGATGCGGATTCGCGTTTGGTGGCGAAGACTCGTGCTGGCGTGGTAGTGGAGTCTTTTGTGTATGACCTGTGTGGGCGTGTGTTGGAGCGTCGTGCTGGGACTAAGCTGGTGGGCAGGTATGCCTATGATGCTGCCGGGCGTGTGGTGCGGTGTGTGGATGCTGCTTGGGGCACCCGGTCGTTCTCCCATGATGCGTGTGGGCGTGTGGTTAAGGCTGTTTCCGGCGTAGGTGGAACATGCTTTTTTGATTATGACGGCGCGGGGCGCTTATTAGCGCGGCGTGTGGCTACGTCTGAGGGTTTTGCGACGACTTCGTATGCCTATGATGCGGTGGGGAACGTGGTGTCGGTGACGGACCCATTCGGGGCGGTGACCAAGTATGCGTATGATGGCGCGCACCGGTGCACTGAAGTCATGAATCCGGATGGTTCGCGGGTGTCGTATGCATACGATGGTGCCGGCGAGGTGGCGAGTATGCATGTGGCTAAGCCAGGTGAACGCTTGGGTCGGTTGGCTTGGGTGGGTGCGGGATCGAGCCGGTCGGTGCCTGACGGTGAAGGATTATCTGGCGGGGAGAATCTGGCACGGCTAGGGCGCTCAGCGGTCTGCAGCTGCTACGGTCGCTACAGCAACAACCACCGTTGGTTCTGCTAACGCGAGTGCAACAACGGCTGCTGGTAGGTCTTCTATCGGTTTCTCGGATGGCGTGGAATCCGAAGCTGATGTGCATGTTCAGACGACCTATGTCTCAGATGCTTTGGGACGTTTGGTGAGGGTGGATTCTGCCCCGAAACTCGGGGATGAGGTTTCTGATACGGCGTTCTTTGCAGCGGGTAATCGAGTATCCGCTGCCGGGGATGCTTCTGCGGCTGAGGTGTTCGCATCTACGGGTGCGTGGAGTCTAGCGTACTCCTATGATGCTGATGGGAATGTGGTTCAGCGTACTACTCCGTATGGTTCTACCGTGTATGGGTATTCTCCGGGCGGGCGTATTAGGTCTACGCAGCAAGTCCCTGCCGGTGTCGGGGTAGAGGACTCATCGAGTGTTGGCGATAAGCCTGGGGTGGCTGAGTTTGCTTATGATGCGCTGGGGTATTTGGAACGTGTTCAGGTTGGGGAGTGTGTCTCTTCGTGGGTGCGTGATACGTCCGGGGCCGTTATGGGGTACACCGAGGAAGTTCTCGGGGGGAGCCAACGAGCCTAGTGGTTCATCGTCGGGTGTGGTGCAGGGCGTGCGGGTACGCCGGAATCCTGCGGGGAAGATTACTCGGGTGGAAGACACCGTTAAGGGTTCCTGGTGTGAGTACGCCTATGATGCTTCCGGCAGGTTGATCCGTGCGGTGAGCTCGGATGATGTGTCGGTGGTGTGGGTGTATGATCCGGTCGGGTTGCTTATGAGGGAAGAAACCCATCAGGAGGGTGCCTTGGTGCGGGTGCGTGCGTTTTCCTACGAGGGGGAGCGGGTACAGACGGTACGCCTGTATGAGGCACTAGAGGATGGCGTTTCTTCCGCTGCACCTTTTGCGGGTGTGGTGGAGGATCTAACCGGGTTAGATACGTCATCTTTGGTGTGTACAGGGTCGATTCAGTATTCCTATGATGTGCGGGGTTTCCGTACCGGGGCGGCTGATCATACTGGTGCTGCTGTGACGTGGGGCTGGGATGCTCTGGGCTCTTTAGAGCGGGTGGAGCGTATCAACCACAGCTCCGACTCCCTGTTAGGCAGTCATTTGTCCGCTGCCAGTGATGGTAACTCGGCGGTGTGGTTTGCGGCATCGTCGGTTCGGAATATGCCGGTAGCTGTTGGGAGTCAGCAGGATGGGCAGGATCCTGTTGTCTCGCCGCTGGTGTGGGATACGACAGTACTGATGCTGCTTTGTTGGTGGGCGTTGGCGTTACCGAGGCGGTCTCGGCGGGGTCTGTGCTTGGTGGACGCGATAGTATCCTCACCGGTACAGGTGCGGGAGTATATAGTTTTGGCACGGATCTCTTCGGCGCCGCGTCTCCGGTGACTTGGGGAAGCAACACCACTGCAGCTGCTGGTAATGGGTTGCCGGGTTTGCCTGCTGATGTGGGTTTGACAGTTCAGGGTGCGTTAGCAACTGTTGGCGGTGAGTTGATGGGTGCGCGTTTGTATGATCCTGTGACGGCTGGGTTTTTGTCGCCGGATCTGTGGAGCCTGTGGCCGGGTCGGGGTATATGGGTGCGTCGTATCTGTTTGCGTCGGGTGATCCGGTGAACCTGCACGACCCCACAGGACTACAGCCCATCCCCATTGAAGCGATGCGCAAATATACAGACTATATCAAGTCGGATCAGTTCGAACATGATCTAGAGGAAGCTGTTCGGAAGGAGCTTGGTCGTAAATGGGATGACTTTATTTCGGTAGATGAATGGAAAAAATCGATTGAAGAGCTTCAGAAGGATCCGGGCAAATGGGCAGGCAACCATTACAAAGATATAATAGCTGGGCTTATGCTCGCGACAGGGTATCGCTGCTTTTATTCGTCCCTGGTGCTCAGGGAGTGGGCGCGGCAATCGTGACGTCAATGGTGTTTTCTGCTCTGGTGCAGAAATGGGAAACTGGACGGATCGATCCAAGCCAGTTAACTTTTGACGGCTTTATTGGTGGGATAACTGGTTTCGGTACGATTTTGTACTTGCAGCGTTTAGAAAAACTGCAGAGTGCTGGTGGTGTCGCGCTGCGTCTTGAAGCTACACAGATGAGTGTGAATGCTCCTCGTTTGGCTAGTAAGGGCCCGAAGAAGTTTTGGCTTTCAGGATTTTTGCTGGTGGTTTCTTCAAATCTCAAGAAGCGGCTCCTTTGACAGGGTTGTATCGTGATGGCGCTGAGGGTGCTAGGGACTGTCAATGAGTTGCGTCGTTTGCGCTATCCGAAGGTGGAGATAGAGGTTAAAGCCTGTTACTGGTGGTGCTCGTTCAGCGACGGAGGTTCCGCCGGTTGCGGTGTCGCGTGTTGATGTTCCGCAGGTTGCTCCGGGTGGAGGGTTCTGGTGCTTCTCGTGGTGCTTCACAGGTGCCGTTGCGTCCGGTGGAGGCTCCGCAGGTGGGTGAGGTTCCGCCTGCTTCGGGTGCTGGGTCCGGTGCTGCTGGTATGCAGGCTGTTAAGCCTGGTGGTGTGGCTGATGATGCTGTGGCGGCTCGTGGTTCTGCTGGTGGTGTGCGTGAGCCTGAGGTGCAGCTGAAACCTGTTGAGGAACCGAAAGTTGAGAACCTCACGCCAGAGGGACGGGAAGCAGTGCAGAGTGCTCCGTGATGATCGTAGCCTTCAGCCTATACATTCTGAGGTTGATAAACCTGCTCAGCAAATTATGTATCCTAATGATCTGAAATCTTGGTTAGATACTGAGTTACCTCAGGCTTCTCGTATTGGCAGCGTGTCAGAGATCAATGGAACTCCGGTGAGGTATCACAATAAATTTGGAAAGTTCCGCAATGCTAAACGGGACTATTATCAAGGGCTTAAAAATGGTGGTGTAGAAGGACCTAGGCCTGAATTCTCACCTTGGAAGGCTGAGAAGACTGAGGCTGACTACAACACTGCTTTTGAAGGCCTCAGCGAGGTTGAGAAGACGAAGCATTCAATTATCAGCCTTGACAAATTCAAAGGGGTAATTCCCCAGGAGATCAAAGAGTCTGTGAAGAGCATTTGGGAAACCGGACGTTTTGCCTAAAGATAAACTCTGGAAGAAGGCTCAAGGCCCTAAAGAATATAAAAAATGTACCTGAGAATAAGAGTGGAGGTCATATTCTTCCGGAAAAGGATGTGAATGGTAATCCGATTACCTATACCGAGTATGATGTAAAACCGCCAGAGCTTACCAATAAAGAAAATGGTAAGCTGGGGCTTGATCGTGGTAAGCATCGTTTGGTAGTGGGGAGTAATGGGAGTATCTACTATTCGCCAGATCATTATCTAACTTTTTATTCGTCTTATTGACTAAGCCTGAAAGGAAAAAGCTTATGCCGTATGAACATAGTCTTTCAAAGCCCTTCATTGCCCCGATCTTCATTGAGGAAGATGGGTATTGGCAGAATTGTATGAAGCCCTATCTTGAGCGTGAAGGGTGGTATATCGCAGAGGTTGACTGTGCTGGGGTGGTAGATGCCCGGGACTTTGGGCGTCGTTTTTTAACAGCCCTGGATTTCGACTGGGACTCTTTCTTGCATGAGTTCGATACAGAGTGGGCTTATGAATACGCTACTGAGGTTGATTGGCTTGATCTGCGTCAGGGACTGTTTGTGTACTATAAAAACTTTGAGGACGTACTGTCGATGGCAGATCGTTTAGGGAACGATAGTTACGCTATCTATGCCGTAAATATCATTGACTCAATGCGTCTGAACTATCCGATGCGTCCTAGCCCATATCCTCGGTCTGGGGATGATTATGAGGTGACTCTAGGCTACGGGTTCGGGGTGAGCCGGGCTTCTTTGCCGCGTGTGGAGCAGTTCTTTACAGGAAATAATGAGATTCTGATTGCTGGTCCGGAGGTGGTGGAGTATCCGTGGACTTGGCATGAGGAGCGGAAGAAAAAATATTTCCCTCAGGGGGTTCCTGGCTCCTCGGTGTGATGAGCGGGGGGATTGGATTTTTGATCCTGAAAGGTACCCGGAGAGTCCCGCGTTTACGGGTGATGCAGGATATCCTGTGGATGAATAGTCGTCTTGAGGTTCAAGCTGGGTTTTTGCGTCCTATATACCTAATCCTTTTGAGGATTTCGGAACTACCATAAGAAGTTGGCGCAGGGTAGTGGCATTACGTTTTATCTTTACCCTTGTGCCACAATTATCATGAACATAACCTATCAATAATCACCGAGAAAGATATATCAGGAGAGGCACTACCATGACAGATGTCGGCTATAGTTGGTTTATTGAAAAACTAACCGAAGATCCCCGCACGACCGAGACTATTACGATTACCTATCCTAACTATTTGCTGTTGTTGGCAGAAATGCGTGATGATATTGCATCTCTAGAAAATATTGCTACGGCTCTTGAAGCCATAAGCCGCATCACGGCGTCTATTCAGCATGGTCAGGAAATTACTCCGGATTACCGGGCAGACCTGCTTGATCCTACGTGGGAATCAGACTTTATTCGTATTTTGACGCGATACAATAATTTTGCGCAGCTTTGGAATAGTCATAAGTTCGAGGTACCTGGCTATGTGCCTGTGCACGGTCTGGATCATGATGCGCAAGGTCCTGAGACGGATGTTCTGATGCAAAAGCTCAGTAAGTTGATTGCGTTTATTTTTGAGCTGACGCAAGGGTTGAAAGAACACGGATATCATCTTCCTGAGTTCCCAAACACTCAGGAGGCTTTAGCGGAGCAAGAGATCGTTGCAAGTTTGCTCTGGCACCAAAGACCATACTGAAGAGATTTCTGACGGTACCGAGCAGATCCAGCAACGGACAGAAGAAGCTCTTAAAAAGGTGCTTGATCTTGAGGCTCAAAATTCTTCAAAACCTAACCTGTACCCGCTCAATTCAACTGGTACTGGGTTCAAGAATCAGACTATAGATCAGGCGTGGATGCAGGCTCATGGGTCCGATATGGTCAAGGCCGTCAAAGATGCTTCTGACTGGTCGCTTGAGAATTTTTATGCTGACCTTGATTGCTGGGTAAAGAACCCTAGCCTGCAGCAGTACCGGTTTAGTTCTTATGCTGAGTCGCGGTTGTTATCGGCTGCGTTGTGTTCGGTCATGGATTCGGTAGATAAGGCTGGTATGACCGAGGTTGTGCGCTCGGGTATGACTCATATGGTTGAGTAGCCATCAGAATAGGTCGTCAGGTGTACCGTCTACTGAAGAGAATTTAGACTTGGTCGATATAAGGCTGAAATAGACGGGTCTAGCTTGAGATGACAGCGACGGCTGAAGAATCAGTATGAAATTTTTATCCGAATCCTCTAAGGATAAGGTGATGACATACAAATGTGAATATAAAGATGAGTTTGTTGTTCCGGTGTTCGCTCAGGAGAGTGGGTATTGGGAGCAGGTGATGAAGCCTCGTTTACAGCAGCAGGGGTGGTATATCGCTGAGGTAGACTGCGCGAATGTAGAGGATATTGAGGATTGCGGCACAAGGCTTCTACGTGAACTCAACTTTAAGGTTCCTGAGCATGGATATATTAATGCTATGGGGGTCAAAGATAATATCACTGATATCTACGGCATTAATATGCAAAGGTCTCTTTTGTGTTTTATAAGAATTTTGAAGATATCTTCTCTACCCATCCTGACCTATATAATGGCTATGGAGCCGAGTTTATGCTCCAACTGATTGAAGATATTGTTTATTATTATTCCAAATTCCGGGGAAATATTTATGAACAGTACCCTGTGGTGGTGGGGTATGGTGTTGGTCTTCCATCGTCGTATATTCTGCGGTTTGAGGAGCTGATGGGTGCTGAGAACGTGATGATTGCCGGTGAGGGTGTGCGATATCCCTGGTCCGATTTTGAGGAAGAACAGCGCAGGAACTTTCCGAACGGAGCCCCGGACCCTCTGTACGATAAAGAAGGGATCGTCTATGGGTTTACGATTGATGATAAGGATTCTACCGGAGTCTATGTGGAAGACCCTCGGTATTATCCTGAATCACCGTTTTATGACCCTGCTCTTGCCTCGAAAGTACACCTGGTACATAGCGAGTTTGACGATCCCGAATAATCGATCATGTTCTTTCTTGAGTTTAGTTGTCCGTAGCTTATAGCGAAGTTACGGACAACTAATTTTCTATATCTTTATGCCTGTCAACAAATAAGAAAGTTACGGAGGCTGTTCTGCCGCAACTGCTGTTGAGGGGAATCCTATTACGTATACGGAGATGGATTTCATGGCTCCTCAACCGAAGATTGGTGAAAACGGTAAAGTTGAGTTGAAGCCTAACGGGGAGCCTGAGACGACTCGTGGTGATGACCGGTTGGTAGTGGGGAGTAATGGCAGTATCTATTACAGTCCGGATCATTATCACACGTTTATCCTGATAGTAGAGTAAGGGAGAAAATAACCATGGCTTACAAGCAGGTACGGTCTGCTGAGGGAATTCATTGCCCTGTGTTTATCCGTGAGGGTGGGTACTGGGAGAACCATATGCTGCCCTATCTGGAAGCAGAGCGATGGGCTGTCATGACTGTTGATTGTGCTGGGGTGGTATCGTACATGGACTTCGCTAAGCGGTTAGTTAAAACTATCGACCCCTACTACAGTTTTCCTGAAGGTTTTAATATGCGTTGGGCTTCCGAAGAAGCATGCTTGATTAGGGATAGGGATATGCGGCAGGGGCTTTTCGTTTTGTATAAGAATTTTGAGCAGCTTTTTACTATGGCTGATGATGATATAAGCGCATGTGTGAATATCCTTGAAGAGATGGAAGTATATTACGCCACTCGCCAATTACACGGCAGCGGTCTGTATGAAGTTTTGGTTGGGTATGGGTTTGATATTTCACGGGAAAGCTTGCCGCGGGTGAAAGAGTTTTTCAACGATAGCATCGTGATCGCTGCTGACGGGGCCAAGTATCCTTGGTCACGGGTGGAAAGGTTTCAAGCTGTTTTTTTCCCGAATGGTTTTCCGGATCCTCTGTATGAAGATGGAGATGACTGGATTGATGATCCTGATGAGTACCCCGAGAGCACATCCTACACCGGCGGTCATGAGGAGAAAGTTCAAATAGTTAGGTTCCTTTGCCTGTCTGTGTTTTAGAGAGAAACATGCCTTATCAACAAGAACGGTCTGCCGTAGAATTTACCGCTCCTTTGTCTATCCGTGAAGATGGATACTGGGAGGACCATATGCTGCCCTATCTAGAATCAGAAGGATGGAAAGTTATTGTTGTTGACTGTGCCGGGGTAAAAACCACGTTGGATTTTGCGTACCGTCTGGTTGAGAGTATTGAGAGTGTCTATGCTATTCCGGATGATTTTAACCTGCGTTGGGCTTCTGAAGATGCCTGTCTGATTAACTGGTTTGATATGCGCCAGGGACTGTTTATGCTGTATAAAAACTTTGATGATCTCTTCGTGATGGATGATAAGGCTGTTACAGCATGCGTAAATATTCTGGAAGAAATGGAAGTATATTACGCCACTCGCCAATTACACGGCAGCGGGCTATATCAAGTCATGGTTGGGTATGGGTTTGATATTTCACGGGAAAGCTTGCCGCGGGTGAAAGAGTTTTTCAACGATAGCATAGTGATTGCTGCTGACGGGGCAAAGTATCCTTGGTCAGGAATGGAAAAAAATAAGAAGTTTTTCTTCCCGAATGGTTTTCCGGATCCTCTGTATGAAGATGGAGATGACTGGATTGATGATCCTGATGAGTACCCAGAAAGCACCACCTATACCGGCGGTCATGAGGGAGAAAGTTTATCTGAGTGAATAGTTAGACTCCTTTGCCTGTCTGTGTTTTAGAGAGAAATATGCCTTATCAACAAGAACGGTCTGCCGTAGAATTTACCGCTCCTTTGTTCATCCGTGAGGACGGGTACTGGGAGAACCATATGCTGCCCTATCTGGAAGCAGAGGGGTGGGCTGTCATGACTGTTGATTGTGCTGGGGTGGTATCGTACATGGACTTCGCTAAGCGGTTAGTTAAAACTATCGACCCCTACTACAGTTTTCCCTGAAGGTTTCAATATGCGTTGGGCATCCGAAGAAGCATGCTTGATTAGGGATAGGGATATGCGGCAGGGGCTTTTCGTTTTGTATAAGAATTTTGAGCAGCTTTTTACTATGGCTGATGATGATATAAGCGCATGTGTGAATATCCTTGAGATCATGGAGGTGAATTATACGGTCGTCCACTACATGGTAGTGGATCATATCAAGTACTTGTGGGATACGGTTTTGATATTTCACAAGAGAACGTGTCCCAGATGGAAGAGTTCTTTGAAAATCGAGTAGTCATCGCGGCAGACGAGGCAGAGTACCCTTGGACTGAAGTGGAAAAGAGCAAGAAGTTTTTCTTCCCGAATGGTTTTCCTGACCCGTTGTATGAGGATGGTGCGGATTGGATTAATGATCCTGATGAGTACCCCGAGAGCACCACCTATACCGGCGGGAACAGCTAACAAGACACTGATAGCCAAGAGATAAACAATTTATGGGTTATTACGACGATGGGCGGGCAATAGCTTCTTCCCAGTTGTGTATGTGAAGAATAAGGAGGAGGTTTTGGAGAGCTGGAAATATGAGAGTAAGTAATACCAGGGGTTCTCATTTTTTGGCTCTTTAGCCAGATTTTACAATATTTATTCACGTGGAGTTCTCTTCAGGTAAATTAGTGGAGATAATCTCGACTGGTTTCTGCGGTTTTGATTTGTTGCAGGGGTCAGTGTTTTTGTATTTTAAAATTATTAGTCGTGTTTTAAGTGTTGAGTAGTTATGTGTTGTTTGTTATCTCAAGGTTGAGGGTGATCCTATTGTTTGGTGCTAATGAGGGTAGGAATTTTGACAATATTCCAGAGGAGGGTGAAGGTATAGGGAAATATTTTACCGACAGCTGATGTTAAAGGAGGCAATATAACCTACACCGAAATGGATTTTATGCCTCGACGACCCAGAATAGATAAAGATGGTAAAGTAATTCTCAAGGCTGATGGGGAGCCTGAGATGACACGAGTACTGAACGCCTGTTAATAGGTAGCAATGGAAGTATTTACCTTACTTTAGATCATTATCATACATTTATTCTACTAATAGACTAGCGAGAAATGATGAGTTATACAACAAAATACCCTGGCCTCTTTAAAGCTCCTCTCTTTATTCATGAGAGTGGATATTGGCAGAATCATATGGCGCCTTATCTTGAGGTAGAAGGTTGGGCTGTTATTGTTGTTGATTGTGCAGGTGTGACTTCTATACAAGATTTTGCTTATCGTCTTGTGGAAAGTATCGACAGCGGTTATTCGTATCCTGAAGGGTTCAATCTGCGTTGGGCTTCCGAAGAAGCATGTCTCATCAGGAACAGGGATATGCGTCAAGGACTCTTTGTTTTGTATAAAAACTTTGAGGATCTTCTGGTACTCGATCATAGGAAGTTAACTGCATGTGTCAACATTATAGAAACTATGGATGAATATTATAGTGTTCGCCCATCATTTGGTAACGGTCTATACCAGGTTCTCTTTGGATATGGGTTTGAAATTTCACAAGAGAGTCTACCTCAAGTGAAAGAATTTTTTGAAGATAATATTGTTGTTGCTGCGAGTGATGTTAAATATCCGTGGGATGGTGCAGAGAAATTTAAAAAAACATTCTTTCCCAATGGTTTCCCGGATCCTCGTTATGAGGATGGATCATGGGTTATGGATCCTGATGAGTACCCGGAAAGTACTTCCTACGTTGAAGATAATGAAGAAGACTCGTCTAAGTAAAACTTTATATATCTTCCCACTAAAAATTCGAAGAGAAAAAGATGAGTTACACGCTTAACGGAACTGTAGAGTTCATTGCCCCTTTGTTTATTCGTGAGGGTGGGTACTGGGAGAACCATATGCTGCCTTATCTGGAAGCGGAGGGGTGGAAGGTTATTGTTGTTGACTGTGCCGGGGTAAAAACCACACTAGATTTTGCCTATCGTCTGGTTGAAAGTATTGAGAGTGTCTATGCTATTCCGGATGATTTTAACCTGCGCTGGGCTTCTGAAGATGCCTGTCTGATTAACTGGTTTGATATGCGCCAGGGGCTGTTTGTGTTGTACAAGAATTTTGATGATCTCTTCGTAATGGATGACGAGGACGTGAGCCTATGCGTAAATATTATTGAGCAGATGGACACACGTTATACAGTACGTCCGATCCATGGTAGTGGTCTTTACCAGGTTCTTTTTGGGTGGGGATTCGAAATCTCGCAGGAGAGTGTGCCGCGTGTAGAAGAGTTTTTCGAGGGCAAGGTTGTGTTCGCCATGGACGGGGTCGAATATCCTTGGAGCGGTGTGGAGAGGTATAAGAAAGTGTTTTTTTCCTCAGGGTTTTCCTGATCCGTTGTATGAGGATGGTACGGAGTGGATTGATGATCCTGATGAGTACCCTGAGAGCACTTCCTATACCGGCGGCAGTAATGGGTAAAGTACATCCGAACAAACCTCAGTATTCAATATTATAAGCTTGATGTTCGTGATTCTGGATACATTATCCGCAATGAACCAAGGATTAGAGGAAGACGAGACACAGAACGTTTAGTCGTTGGGAGTAATGGAGATATTTATTATACTCCTGATCATTACAGGACTTTTGTTCTTCTGAAAGGAATATAAATATGACTATTGATTTTAAAATGGATGAAAGGTATCCTATAACACCAAATATTTATCTAAAAGGAGAGCCTATTCTCCATAATAGGATAGATTCATTAGTTTCTTCTGGGTGGGAAATTATTGAAATTAGAGGAAATAGTTGTTATCGATTTTGATACCATGACATCTGAAATACTTCGTGCTATTAAATGTTCCTGGAATATTCCGGATTATGGTTCGCAATGGACATTAGATTATATTGAGGATATTGATCAATGGCTGGATATATCACATGGTTTTTGTGTATATATCTAATTTTTGATGATATTATTCTCAAGAATTCTCGAATAGCAAGTTATCTTTGCCAACATCTCCACCGGTTGCAAAACCCAGGTACCGTTGGGAGCTTTTGGAGGAAGGAGAAGCGAACCTTTAAATTTACCTACGGTTTTGAATGTTCTGAGAAGAATCTTCCGCTGGTGCGGGAGTTTTTCCGGGGGCATGTGGTGGTTGTGGATAGGGTTTTGATCCTGAGCATCCTGAGCTTGAGAGTGCGGGAGACACTGGGGTCTTTCGCAGATGAGTATCCGCACTCGCCAGAGTAAAGGATTAGAATCAATAACCTATATATAAGAAAAGGCAGGGGTTGTCTATGATTGATTGGTGTCGCTTGTGGGCAGCCCTGATGTTCTATATGTCGAACCATGATGAGACGTTTATTTTGATTAAGGAGTGAAAATATTATGAATTATTACGAACCTATAGGATTTTATGATGATGGCTACGGAGAAACATTCTTCCCGGTTGTTTATGTGCGGGAGGATGGTGTTTTAGAGCGGCAGTTGGAGTTGTTGCGGCAGGCTGGGTGGAAGATTATCGAGCTTTCCTGTGAAAAGTTTTTAAAGTCTTCAGGCTCTGAGGAAGATGCCATGATAGTTTTTGAGGCTATTGAGTTTCCGTATGAGATTCCTCGGCTTCCGGATGATTGGATCCATGAGTATCTTGAGGATTTGCATTGGTTGGATTTGAGTCAGGGTTCTTTTTGTTCTGAAGGATTATGATGTGTTCTTCCAAGATCAAGAAAAAGTTGACTATTTTATGGCGAAGTGGACTGCAAAGTTGTTGCAGTCTGTGGATACTGAGTTGAGGTACCGGTATTCGGAGGATGAGGATGGGGAGTATGATCCTGCGAATATTCTTTATGGTATGGAGGTTTCTCAAGAGCATCTTGATCAGGTGTTGGAGTTTTTTGAGGGGCGGGCGATCGTGATTCCTGATTTCGATGAAAATGATCCTGGGGCGGAGCATCCTTTGTATGTGAAGAATAAGGAAGATACTATTAGAAGTTGGCGAGGGATGACGGTTGACCCAGAGGATACTGAGGGGTAGAAGTCGTCCGCGCGCACGGAGAAATCTTCACGCCCATTGAGAAGTAAAACTATTATAGGTTTTTATACAAATAAGCTAGATAAGACCTTCTTCCCAGTTGTGTATGTAAAGGAAGATGATGACGTCTTAGAGCGGCAACTAGAGTTTCGACGAAAGCAGGGTGGAAAATTATTGAGTTTTTCTTGCTCTGCTCTTGTCCAGGCGAGGACTGAGAATGAATATTTTAAGGAGCTTTTAGGGCCTATTGAATATCCTTATGGAATGCCTGATGATCCAGTAAATTTGATCTATGAGTACATGGAAGATTTGCATTGGCTGGATTTGAGTAAAGGAGTTTTCGTGGTCTTGCGGGACTATGACACGTTATTCCGAGACGATAAAGGCCCTGAATACTTGCAGGCAAAGTGGATGGCACAGATTCTACAAAGCGCAGATAATGACTTACGGTATCGGCATTCCTGGTACGGAAATGGAGACTACGACCCACCGCATGTACTTTACGGTATGGAAGTGTCTCGAAACCACCTTGATCAGGTCTTGGAATATTTTGAAGGCCGTGCAATTGTTATTCCTGAGTTTGACGAAAAAAATCCAGAAGTTGAGCATCCTTTATACCTTAAAAATAAGGATGAATTTTTGGAAACTTGGAAGCACGAAAATAGTTAATGTAATACATTCTACATCTTAAGGTTTATTCATCAGGGACTTAGGTAGGTTCTTTATGAATACCCCCTGTGTAGGATTTCTTAAGGAAATAACTATATGGTTTATGAAAAAGAATATAAGGATGGGTTCATTGTTCCTGTATTCACTTACGAGAGCGGGTACTGGGAGAAAATCATGAAGCCTCGTTTACAGGAGCAGGGATGGTATATCGCTGAAGTAGACTGCGCGAATGTAGAGGATATTGAGGATTGCGGCACAAGGCTTCTACGTGAACTCAACTTTAAGGTTCCTGAGCATGGATATATTAATGCTATGGGGGTCAAAGATAATATCACTGATATCTACGGCATTAATATGCAAAAGGTCTCTTTGTGTTTTATAAGAATTTTGAAGATATCTTCTCTACCCATCCGGATTTGCATCAGGGGTATGGGGCTGAGTTCATGCTTCAGTTAATCAGAACACATGGTATATCACTACTCTGATCTTCGTGGGTATATTTACGAGCAGTATCCTGTGGTGGTGGGGTATGGTGTTGGTCTTCCCACCTCATATATTCCACAGTTTGAGGATGTGATGGGTGCGGAAAATGTGATGATTGCCGGTGAGAGGGCGTGCGATACCCTGGTCCGATTTTGAGGAAGAACAGCGCAGGAACTTCCCGAACGGAGCCCCGGATCCTCTGTACGATAAGTATGGGGAGCTTTTTGGTGTTACTACCCATAGTTCGCAGACTACGGGTGTTTATGTTGCTGATCCTCGGTATTATCCTGAATCACCGTTTTATGATCCGGTTCTTGCCTCCAAGGTGCACCTGGTGCATAGTGAATTTACTGAGCCAGACCCTTCTGTATAAGCATTATGGGGTATAAATGCGGCTATAAGGATGAGTTCATTGTTCCGGTGTTCACTTACGAGAGCGGGTACTGGGAGAAAATCATGAAGCCTCGCCTGCAGAAACAGGGGTGGTTTATTGTTGAGGTGAATTGTGCCGGGGTAGATAGTTCGCATGAACTCGGGCGTAGGCTTTTACGAGCGCTTGGGTTTAACATTGCTCCAGATCAGTGGGTGAACGGTTTCTGGGTTATGAATGCTGTTACAGAAGCTGACTGGAATGATATGCGTCAGGGACTTTTTGTATTCTATAAGAACTTTGAGGATCTTTTTAGCGTACGGGAAAAGTGTTCGCCTTTTTATGCCCCGGAGTATGCCCTTCAACTAGCTGAAAATATGGTTCACCATTATTCCAAATTCCGGGGAAATATTTATGAACAGTACCCTGTGGTGGTGGGGTATGGTGTTGGTCTTCCATCGTCGTATATTCCGCGGTTTGAGGAGCTGATGGGTGCGGAAAATGTGATGATTGCCGGTAAAGGTGTGCGGTATCCCTGGTCTGATTTCGAAGAAGAACAGCGCAGGAACTTCCCGAATGGTGCCCCGGATCCTCTGTACGATAAAGAAGGGATCGTCTATGGGTTTACGATTGATGATAAGGATTCTACCAGAGTCTATGTGGAAGACCCTCGGTATTATCCTGAATCACCATGTATGACCCTGCTCTTGCCTCGAAAGTACACCTGGTACATAGCGAGTTTGACGATCCCGAATAATCGATCATGTTCTTTCTTGAGTTTAGTTGTCCGTAGCTTATAGCGAAGTTACGGACAACTAATTTTTCTATCTTTATGCCTGTCAACAAATAAGAAAGTTACGGAGGCTGTTCTGCCGCAACTGCTGTTGAGGGGAATCCTATTACGTATACGGAGATGGATTTCCATGGCTCCTCAACCGAAGATTGGTGAAAAACGGTAAAGTTGAGTTGAAGCCTAACGGGGAGCCTGATACGACTCGTGGTGATGACCGGTTGGTGGTGGGGAGTAATGGCGGTATCTATTACAGCCCGGATCATTATCACACGTTTATCTTGATAGTAGAGTAAGGGAGAAAAATAACTATGAGCTTACACACCAGAAAGGCCGAAATCTTTTGTAGCTCCTTTGTTTATCCGTGAGGGTGGGTACTGGAAAAACCATATGCTGCCTTATCTGGAGGCGGAGGGTGGAAGGTTATTGTTGTTGACTGTGCCGGGGTAAAAACCACACTAGATTTTGCCTATCGTCTGGTTGAGAGTATTGAGAGTGTTTATGCTATTCCGGATGATTTTAACCTGCGTTGGGCTTCGGAAGATGCCTGCCTGATTAACTGGTTTGATATGCGCCAGGGGCTGTTTGTGTTGTACAAGAATTTTGATGATCTCTTCGTGATGGATGATAAAGGCTGTTACAGCGTGCGTAAATATTCTAGGAAAACTATGGACGGTCGTTATACTGTTCGTCCAGTTTTCGGTAGTGGACTTTATCGGGTCCTCTTTGGATATGGATTTGAATTTTCACGCGAGAGCCTACCTGTGATCAAAAAATTCTTTGAAGATAAAACTGTAACCGCCAAAGATGGGGCGGAATATCCTTGGAGCGGTGTGGAGAGGTATAAGAAAGTGTTTTTTCCTCAGGGTTTTCCTGACCCGTTGTATGAGGATGGGGAGTGGATTGATGATCCTGATGAGTACCCCGAGAGCACTTCCTACACCGGCGGCAGTAATGGGTAAAGCACATCCGAACAAACCTCAATATTCGATATTTTGAAATTGACGTTCATGACGCCGGGTATATTATGCGAGACGAACCTAGGCTGCCGGTAAAACGGGACAGTGAACGTTTAGTAGTAGGTAGTAATGGCGATATCTACTACACCCCCAACCATTATAAAGATTTTGTATTATTAAGGAGGAGTTAGCGTGGAACAAGTTGATGAGGTCTGGGGATTTATTCCAGTTATATATATTAAAGAGTCCCATATTTTGCGGGAGCGTGTTAGCTCTCTTGTGAAAGCAGGCTGGAAAATCGTAAATTTTATAAGTTCCAATATCTCTGACTCGCCTAGTCTAGAGGCGGAAGTTATTCGTGCTATTGATTGTCCTTGGCCTTTGCCAGATGAAGGTGCGTGGTGGACACTTGATTTTGTTGAAGAAATTGATCAATGGAAGGACCTGTCGCAAGGGCTTTTTGTTTATGTTTCTGACTTTGATGGTTTAATCCGCAGTAGCCCGGTAGAAGCGGATACCTTATACCAACATATTGCACGTATGCAGGATCGTTATCGCTGGGAGCGTCTTCGCGATGGAGATGAAGGTCTTAAGTTTATTTATGGTTTTGAATGTTCTGAGAAGAATCTTCCGCTGGTGCGGGAGTTTTTCCGGGGGCATGTGGTGGTTGTGGATAGGTTTGATCCTGAGCATCCTGAGCTTGAGAGTGCGGAGACACTGGGGCCTTTCGCAGATGAGTATCCGCATTTGCCAGAGTAAAGGATTAGAATCAATAACCTATATATAAGAAAAGGCAGGGTTGTCTATGATTGATTGGTGTCGCCTGTGGGCAGCCCTGCTGGCTTGTATTCCTATGGTAATTTTATTACATATACTGAATATGATGCAAAACCGCCAGAGTATATCATCAAAGAAAATGGTAAGCCAGGACTTAATCGGGGAACGCATCGTATCGTAGTAGGAAGCAATGGAAGTATTTACTATTCGCCAGATCACTATTTAACTTTTGTCCGCCTTGTTGATTAATTTTGAAAGGAAACGAATATGCCTTATGAGGCTTTATATTCTAAACCGTTTAGTATCCCTGTTTTTATACGAGATAATAATTATTGGGAAAACTATATGCTTCCTTCTCTGCGTCAGGAGGGGTGGCATGTTGTTATAGTTGATTGCGCAGGGGTTGTGGATGCCTATGATTTTGCTATTCGTTTTATGAATGCTATCAGTTTTGATTGGAGTTCATTCCCGCATAAATTTGATTTGAAATGGGCTGAAGAATATGCAGAGGATATCGATTGGCTTGATATGCGTCAAGGATTGTTTGTCTACTATAAAAATTTTGAAGATGTTCTATCTATGGCTGACGGTTTAAACATGGAGGGTTATGCTAGGTATAGTGTGGATATCCTTTACATTATGAATGCTTATTACCCACGGCGTCCTATGTGGCGTGATGACGAATACGAGGTTCTTTTTGGGTATGGGTTTGAGGTGTCGAAGGGTTTTCTCCCTCGCGTTGAGGAGTATTTTGAAGGTCATCAGACGATCTGTGCTGGTCCCAATGCTGTATATCCCTGGTCTCAGCAGGAGGATCGGAAGAAGAAATATTTCCCTAGTGGTTTTCCCGATCCTCGGTATGATGAGAATGGTATCTGGATAACTGACCCCGATGAGTACC